>Ga0193702_1000498_pt1 | contig 13006 bp, 17 predicted proteins | sample U3a1metaG_FD_143060 | JGI IMG/M metagenome (GOLD analysis project Ga0193702, IMG submission 143060) | Soil microbial communities from a riparian zone of the East river system, Colorado, United States - U3a1 | ecosystem: Environmental > Terrestrial > Soil > Riparian zone | place: USA: East River... | reverse complement strand
GGTGTTGTTGTTGTTGCACATAGGAACATTACACTGTACCGAACCGTTCCATTCAAGGAACGCATACACTGTACCGAATGAATCGGGTTCACGGGGCCCCGTAAATCCGCGAATACCCTACTACATGGGTAACAGGCCTAATTAAGGCCGCCGGATGCCTACTCACCGGACGAATAGAAAGCCGGATGCCCATATAGCCGGATGCCAAGAATGCCGGATATTTAGGCCGCCGGAAGCCCAGTCTACGATGCCTGATGCTAAATGTTCAGGCTGCCTGGTACACCGCAACATGCTATGAGTATCACATCCCGGAGAAAAATGAGTGACTTAGCCGGCTACGTAGTATCCCGGAGCACTAGTAAGCTAGGATATGCAGTGAATATAGTATGCCATAATGGCAATTCGACATCAATGAAGGGCAGGATATCAACTCCGAAGAAAATAGCATGCCGGTTCCGTAGAAAACCGGCTGCCTAATATGCCGAAATTTTCTGAATATGCCAGCCAGGTCGTATGCCAATATATGCCGTGAACGCAGTATGCCAGATTGGCAGATATAGTGAAACAATCCGGGATTCAGTGTGACAGAGGGTTGGTATGCCGGATCCGAAGAAAACCGGCTGCCTGATATTTTGAAATATTCTGGACAGCTCACATCCCGGATAAATACCAGTACGCCGGCCAGTAAATATGTCTTGATATGCAGTGAAAATAGTATGCCGGGATTGGCACTGAAACGGTAAAACAATTCAGTTTGACAGAGGGTTGGTATGCCGGATCCGAAGAAAACCGGCTGCCTAATATGCCGAATTTTTCTGAATATGCCAGCCAGGTCGTATGCCAATATATGCCGTGAACGCAGTATGCCAGATTGGCAGATATAGTGAAACAATCCGGGATTCAGTTTGACAGAGGGTTGGTATGCCGGATCCGAAGAAAACCGGCTGCCTGATATTTTGAAATATTCTGGACAGCTCACATCCCGGATAAATACCAGTACGCCGGCCAGTAAGTATGTCTTGATATGCAGTGAAAATAGTATGCCGGGATTGGCACTGAAACGGTAAAACAATCGAGGAGGATGTTTAGAATGCGGTATGCTAAATGCGTAAAAAACCGGCGGCAGTCCAATATGCCGGAATAATCTTTCAGCGTCGCATCCCGGATAAATAAGGGTATCCCGGCCTGGTAGCAATCCGGCAGGTTAATATTCCGAAATAAGCCATGACCCTAGTATGCCGGATGGGCACAGGAGGATGTTTAATCTTCGGCAAGTTAGGTATGCTGGCTCTGAAAGATGCCGGTTGCCAAATCGAGGAGTAAGAAATTAAGACAACGCATATATAAGAATTTAATTAATATAAGAATACAATTATGCCTCATCGCCTGTCCCGGCAACATCGATTTCGCTGATAGTTTTACAGGCCAGTTCGAATGTTTTCTTTGTCGAATCCTCTAAACTCGCAAACGCCTTAAAAATTTTCTGATCTCTTTTCACCTTCTCCAGTTCGGCCATGTAAAGACGATGAGCTGCATCTTTATAGGATATGCCGAGTCTTTCCTGCAAAACGACAACCTCGCTATGTGCCGAGAGGCGTTCACGATCACTGGGCCCCTAATATAACTCAGTTAAGCCGGGGCAAATAACACCAAGAAAGGTCTTACGGGAACTGTTGGGAACATTAATAAACCCTCTCCGATTGCGTTGAAGTTTTCCGAAAAGTTTTCGAAAACCTTCGGAAAGAGTAAGTACATATTATGAATATGCCGGAGTCAGACGCCGGGTATAAATGCCGGAATAAATGTCGGATAGTCAGACGCCGGGTAGTCAGACGCCGGGTATACATGCCGGGTATACATGCCGAGTCAGACGCCGGATTTATGCGCCGGACTCAGGCGCCGGGTGTTAACGCCGGGTATAAATACCGGACTCGATGCACGAGGAATGGTACTCACGGATCCCTTTGCACCTAAGGCTCCCAAAGACTCTTTCTTTTTGTTCGAATGGAAATCTTGATCGAGTGCCGGCACCATGAATTCCGGCGTTATATACTTTTCGCCGTTGGGGCCTATCAGAACTACAAACCCTTCTGGGACCCAAAGATCCTTAGAAGTAGCAGTATGAGAGTCTTTTAACGCTGATGATGTACCACTAGATTGCATAGTTGAACGTTATATAGAAGGAATAAAGAAAAGATTAATCAATCGATGATAATCGTTGTTTAATTTGAGATTTAATATTTGTTTGTATTTGATGATAAAATCACATGACGGTTGGATTTCATCGTTTGTTGAATTTTTTTTAAGACTTTGTATTTGTTTACCATATCACATGATGGTTGATGTCTACGATTTTCTTTCTTCCTTACTTCCTCCCATATAGTCGATTCTTCAACAAGGTGAGAATCTCAGGCATGCCGGAAATCATAAACTAACACTCGTTAGTCTTTTAGCTTATATCATTCTCCTTATGTCTGCATACACTCCCCAACAACTCCGGGCTTTCATCGATGACTTGGACTCGATACTCCGGAAGGCCGTATTAGAAGGAAATTTGCAAGAGGTCTTTCAGAAGGAGAGACCGAGAATTGTAAGTTTCAATATTATTTCTATTTTACTGTTTTTAATTGATAATGACAGAATACTATGATGACGATGTATAAAAAACACCGCGACGTGCCGGATATGTTGAAGGAATTAAAGGAACGCCGGTTCTTTTGGCATCTCACCAAGGACTGGCTTCTTGCGAAAAGTGATGAGACGAAGATTGGTAAGTTTTGGGATGAGCAAGGACCTAGTCTCGCGAACTTCGACCGTCAAAATCCCCAACAACATCGTCCAGTCCCTATGCCTCGAGCGCCGGTACCTATACCTTCCCATTCCCGGACTCCGCTCTCTACCCTTCCGGCCTCGGCATCGGCGCCGGTACCCAAAGTATCTCAATCGCGGACTCCGCTCCCTACCCCTCCGGCGCCGGCGCCAGCCCAACGCCGGCCACCCACCACCCTCCCTGGACCATCGAGAAGACAGCCAACGTCGGAGCCCCCAAGCCGATCGCCATCGCCGAAATACGTGAATCGATTCGCACCTCTGGCTCCGGATGCCGGGGCGACGACATATATGCCGGAAGCGACATCGGATGACGATGGTGATGGGAGTGTAGACGAAGAACTGGCCCCTGCTCGGAAGGAAAGGGTAAAGCAAAAGGAGGCCGTCAGGGACGTAGAAAGGTCGATTAGGGTCCGGCCACCACCAAGCCAGATAGAAAAACGACGTCCAGCCCCCCAGCGTAGTGGTCAATTTCGAACCCCGGCATGCAAGCGATGTGCGAAAGGCCGTCGGAAATGCGAGGAACAAGCAGGGGTGGGGTCGGCATGCGTCCTATGCGCAAGCCAAAAGATGAGATGCGACCCACAGAGTGACGAAGAATTTCTGGATGACGAAGAATGGGTCCCGGCAAAGGCGCCGATCCAGACCAAAAAACGCACCCCCCAGGCTCCGGCACAGGAGATCGAAGAGGAGGAAGACTGGGATCCGGCCCCGGCACCAACACACCCCCGAAAAAGACCAGCGCCGGCACCGGTGACTCAAACCAAACGACCGGCACCTCGCGTAAAGGTAGCGCCATCACAAAACCCGGTTCCGGCACGAAGGGTTCCACACGAAGAGAGAAAACAGGAACGAAAGAAACCGGCACCGGCACCGGCACCGGCCCCTCCCCCGGCGAAGAAAAGGAAGGTCGTGAAAACGCCAGCCATCGTCGAGAGTAGTGACAGTGGTGACGACGATGATTCTGGCGATTCTCGTCGACTTCCGAAGTGGTTTACGTTTGAGAAATTTGAGACGTTCTTCGGTGCGTATTTTCTTTAGTAAAAACTTAATTTCATTAATTTTTTGCCTAGATCTTCGCTTCGACATATTGGATAGAAAGGTGAAAGCGCTGAGAGGTGCCGAAGCCAACTTCTCATCATCCATCGAACGATTTATGCAAAACGAAGGCGACTATGACGACGCTGTGATGGAGGTGAAGATATTGAGAGAGATTACCGACAAGCAGCAACGGGCAATCGATGGTCTGGAAAAGCGACTCATCCGAGCCACCGAAATTATTGACATTCTCGCCGAATTGGCAAACGCCGGAACCGGAGGTTAGTGAAGTTTTTTAATATCATTAGATAAATAATTTGAAATGACTAGATGCCGGTCCTTCCAACGCACCCCGCCCTTCGAATGTCGATTTCGCCCAAGTCATTGACGTTGACGCGATCTCGGCACCATCCCCGACAATCGAAGACCTTCCACTGGATGAATTTTATCCGGTGGTGATGGAGGGGCCGGACTTGCCGGATCCGCCGGAGACGGTTATGCCGGGCGAGCCGGGAAATGCCGGTAGCGAGGCGTTAGATACGATGCCGGAGGTACCGGTGATTCCGGTAAGTGACAACGCGCCGGCTTCAGAAACGGAGGTTAGGTCGATGCCGGTCATTCAGGCGTCAGTGCCAGTGGAGAAGGATGTCATGCCGGTTGAAGAACAGGTACCTGTGATGGAGAGTCCGGCGAGAGAAGGTCCGGTGCCGGAGCCGAACATGCCGGAGAAGACGAATACCGGCGACAACCATACTTCCGACATGCCCCCCCCTCATTTTCCCGCATCTTCAATGTTGCCCCCATCTGGTGAAGACTCGTCCTCTGTCATTCCCGCCGTCAACTTGCTTCCCCCGACTCCGAACACGTCCCAGGAGGTCGCCATTTCCGGCCCAACCACACTTTTAGAGGTGCCGAGTCAAGTGCCTCCTTCCAGTACTCCCCCGCCGAACTCTCCAAGGAATCGGTCACGATCGAGATCACCTGCTGTTGACCCTTCGCAACTCCGTCGCTCACCAAGATTAGGATCGCCGGCACCAGGTGCGAAACGCCCGGCATCCGATATTTTAGATGCGCCAGGTGCCAAAAAACCGAGGGAACAATGAGGGATATGCCGGCCGTCTTTTTTTTTCGCTATATGTATATATATCATTTTGTCTCTTAATGTTTTTTCTTTTGTTTTATAATAATGTTTTTTGATCCTTTAAGTGCGAGTAAAACGTCCCATAGGGATAGTGACAACCCGGCCCGATCGTGCATTTATATAAGGCTAGCAAGTATTTAAAATAATCAATGCCGGCTTCTCCTTTTCCCTGTTAGTATTTCGGCCTCTTCTCTTGCCAATAAATCGGCATTCTTTCCCTTCCGTCTGGAGGTCCCGGCCACCGGCTGGTCTGATATCGGCATATTCGGCAACGTTAAATATTGCGCCGGGTCCGTAATATGTTCGAGTATACCTTCTGTAGGCGGAAATATGGACTCGTCCGTATAGGAATGCGCAGGTATAGGCGGATTGTCCCATGACGTCGGTGTTTGTGAGTTGTTTACATTTTCTCTGATATCGAAAGCCGGATCCAACAATGGATCAAGCTGTATGGGGACTTCCCATTCGAAAGACGGGTCTAACGTAAGTGGCTGGGTTGGGATCTCTTCTCCAATGATATTTCCGGAACTACCACTTTCCGATGTGGCTTTCTTTTTACCCTTCATTCTCGGCTTGGGTCGCGGTCGTCGTTCCGGGGCCGGTACCGGTTCTGTAATTAATGCCGGACTCTGTAGTCCTTCGGGTGGATCTATTTGGAATATTGACGTCCAAGAGGCCGGAGGAATTTCAGATAGCGGCACAGTGCCGGATGCCGGTGTATTAATGTCTGAGGGATTGATATGATTCGGCGTTGTAATTGTCGCGGGGTTCGGCATTGGTAAAGCGTCGTTTGCAGGATCAAAAGATATACCTGGAATGATAACCGGCACAGGTTCATCGTATTTTACCTGATTAAGATTTCCGAGTTTTCGACTTGAAAGAACGGCTTTGAACCTGAATGCATCCGTTACTCCATGAGACGTTTGTCGGTTTCCAATGTGTTGGAATAGTTTTATCATTTCCTCGCGTCTCATTGAACGAGGATTATTTAAGGTGACCCCGCGTGGAAGATATTTGGCATACACAAAGTCGGATTGTTTCTTTGCAATTCTCGTAAACGGAGCTTGTCGGTTTTTGATGCCGGATGCAAGACCTAATAGAATGTAAACGGCATGGCGTAGCGCCAGAATATAACGGACATACGATAATGGAGAGTGATATATTGTCTGTAAAGAATTTCCAATTCGGCCTTCGTCATTTTATCCCATGACGGTGGAGATGGAACGATCGGAAAGCCCTCCGGGTCTGTGGCAATTTCGTGTGTTGCATTTGCGGGGCCGGCGCCGGCTCCGGTGCCGGCTCCGGAACGAATCGTAGCTTGGACCGTCTTGATATATTCATGAATGGTTCGCATTATATCTGTGGCCTTGTCTTCATTCATTTGCTTGAAGGACCTGCATGGTGTTCCGAGTAGATCGGCAACATTCTCGTGTCTGTATCTGATATCAGTTGACTACCTCCAATATACTTTTTGAAACCTACATATCTACTGCCAGTTGTCCGTTCATACGTGTGTAGAATACCACCGAGAAAGTTATTAATCCCATCTCGTGGTAATTCTCTTTTGCTGTCTTCGTAAAACGTGAGTACCATTTCTCCTCGGCAGATCTTATAAAGAGAATTAGTTGACCCGGCATGAGCCGGCATTTCCACCGGCATTAAGAAATTTATACACGGCATTCTATGCCGGCATCCCGGCACGCTCGGTACGTTTATCATTTCAACTTACCTTCGTTTGACCTCCTCCGGCAATCCAATCTCTCCTATCTTCTCTGCCTTTCTTTGTAGTTCCTCCTTTTCGGCATCCGTCATATTCGATATTATATTCTTCGTAGCTTTCGTACGATGATTAAACCACCCCGGAGTATTCGTGTCAACAGAGGCCATGTTCATAATTTGTCCGATTTCTTTCAAGACATCTTCCGGTTGCAGATACCAGAGAACATCTCCTAGCCGAGGCTGTTTCATTTTCGCCAAAGGAGCCTGCTTATCTGGCCGCCATGTATTCCGTAGCCATTGAATAAATTCCTACATGTATATCTAGATGAAATTCAAACCGATAGTAGAAGATGAACATACATTTGACTTTGTCCTAGTTTTTTCTTTATCATATACAATCCCCTGAGACTTCCAGTAATTAAATAAATCTGGGAACATTTCGAGCTGGGCGATATTTTTCCTTTCCGTAGACGAGTTCGCCGCTAGGTATTTATCTTTGTACTGGTCAATAACTTGATGTTCTTCCTTCGAATAAACACGGTGCGAAGTTCCTTTGTCCGTTATATCGGAAGTGAAAGGAAGATTCATAGCGCTATATTCAGTTATATCGGACCAGAGAAGGAGGGAGATGTGATAAAAAGAAAGGAAGACGATACTTAAAATAGTCAATATCATATTTTTTAAAAAGTCACTATCATATGTTCAACATGTGTTCGACATGTGATATGAAAAAATAGGAGACAATACCTAAAATAGTCGATACCACATGTTGTCGGGCACATGTTGAACATCTGTTGGACATGTGTTCTCCCTCGTGTAGATATGCATCAGACGGTTCAGACCTGCCAAGACTCGTCGACACCTGCCGACATTTCTCTCCTTTTCTTTCCTCATTACCACCATGTCTACCAAACGACCCACGAAACGCAAACGGGGTACAGGCCCTTTAATCATTGGTGAAATAGACACGGCAGAGCTAGTCACACCAAAAACGGTTTATGAAACCAAAAAGGACGGTAAAGTGGTCGCAAAACAAGTCTGGCAGTCCTTAGATACTCCTATTTCTGACACGGAAGCCCAAAACAAGAAAGCAGATCTGCCTTCCATGGACGATGCCCCATCATTCGACTCGCAATTCGACTACGCTTCCGTACCAGAACCCTTGCAAACCAATCAGGTAGGTATATTAAATTATGATTGAAAATGCTCATGAATAGTCGAACAGACGCAACGCAATTATCTAAAGCAATATGTCGACCGTGCCGACGCACTACTCGGGGCTCTGATCTCTCGGGAGGCGATGCCGGATGGTGCCGGAATGTGCCGGCACTGTAACAAATCACGGGCGGTATGGAGATGCAAGGATTGCCATCAACCCTCTTTACGTTGCCGAGCGTGCATCCGATTCGTTCATTTAGAAAATCCTTTCCATCGAATTGAACGATGGACCGGGTCATATTTTCGTCCGGCCGAGTTGCGAGAAGCCGGCTTGTATCTGTTAATCCGGCATCATTCCGGTGTTTCTGTATGCGAGACACTGAGCAGATGGTGCACCCTATTAGATTCGGCCGAGAGCGTAAGTGATAGAGACGAGCAGGAATTACTCCGGGGGGAGATGACAATAGGGCCGGTGCCGGATATCCCTCGTCCGGAAGACGAAGATGAAGTAATGGATATGCTCCAAGACGAGTTCGGCATGGAGATAGAGGACGACGATGAGGACGATGATATAGGAGACGACGAAATAGATGAAGACGAAAACGAAATGGGTCGGAATGCCGACCCCGGCCTCAACACCGATCCGGCATTGGCGGCTGCGACAATCCTATCCCCCCATAGAGTCGTACACACTAACGGCATTCATTCCATCGCTTTGGTTAGTTGCCAGTGCCGTGGAGAGGAGATTTTACCCCTCGACCTCGTCGCTAGCCAATTATTTCCGGCAAGCCTGAAACGAATTAGGACACTGTTTACGGCCCAGGTCCTCGACCACTTCCGTTTGTCGAACCTAGAATTAAAGGCATCGGCATATCAATATTATCAACTTTTACGCAGGATCACCAAGCCCATGGCGCCGGGCGAGGTGCTCAATTTGTACAGGGAGTTTCGTAGAATGACCCGGATATGGCGTTGGATGAAAAGATTAAAATGGGCAGGGTATGCCGGAAGCTCGAAAAAAGTCAGCGAGGTTCAACCCGGCGAACTCGCCATTTTTTGCCCGGCATGCCCCCAGGCCGGCATAAACATTCCGGACAACTGGAGAGAGGATAATGCGAGGCATGTGTTTTATTTTATGGTTTGATCAGGACTGACATAACCGTTAGATGGGTATACAAGCGAATATTCGTGGCAGACGGTAACTTTAAAGCAGATCATGTTCGCCAAAAGAACGAAGTTGACGATGTGTGGCTATCTGAGGGCAGTGGGATGATCCCCAAGAGGGAAGAATATTTTACTTTTCTTGCCACTGCAATTGAACGGTTAACAGTAAGTACATTTATATTTTATATGCATTCGGCACCGGTGTCGGCGGGATCCTCATCCGGCAGCCGGTTATATCGGTATTTGTTTAGGTTTCATATGTTCGCACGTAGAAGCTGTTGTCGAGCGATGCGTAATTCCGGGATTACGGATCGCTCCGCAAGAGCTGCTACTTGCGAACATGATCCGGCATCGGGCGCCGGCTTGGTAGTGCGCACGTAGAAGCTGTTTCTGAGCAATGCGTGATCGCTAAGCAACAGCTGCTACTTGCGAACGTCAAGATCAGTCTGTAGGCCGGATCCGGCATCGGGCGCCGGCTTGGTAGTTCGCACGTAGAAGCTGTTTCTGAGCTATCCGTAATTACGGATAGCTCAGAAACAGCTTCTACGTGCGATTGTTACAATTGTTGATCGCTATTACTCTTTGGGGTCAAACATATCTAGATGGCAATCGCAAGAACCTGATCTCCATCTTGAAATGTTTGCCTCCAATGAGTAGGAGTAATCAACATTTGGAATGATAGAATTCCGTGTCTGGAATACCGCCGGCTTCGTCAATTTTCCGCCGGATGCCGATCGACTTTAAAGTTTGATGACTAACAACTTTTATTAGAAAGCTCCTTGCGAAAATACCTTCAGGGCGATAACAGCCGCCTTACAGGCATCAAAGCTATGCGATATTACTGGCGTTTTTAGTCTCGCCTGTGGCCGGCACGGCTGTTACGCTCCACAATCCCTGGTGGACTTGTTTAAAGGCGAACAACAGAAAAATGCTGATTTTTCATTTTTGAAAGGATTAAAACACACTCACGTCCATTCTGATCAAACAGTGCTTTTTATTTATGATATTGTTTGCCAATATATCATCTACCTTCTCGAACGTATAGGCAAACATCTTCCTCCCGGCCTCATCATCGATGCCGCCATCGGCCTTTTTCATGTCCATGCCCACAAGGAGCAATGCTTCTTCCAGTATGCTCCGACTTTCATTCCGGGAACCGGCATAGTGGCCGGAGAGATTTTGGAATCTCTATGGTCATCCCTCAATTCTATATCTCCTATGGCACGCACAGCCACCTTGGCAAATCGTGCCGAAACTTTAGATGATCACGCCACCGACTCCAATCATAAGAAAACTCTCGGCATGGTCGGTACTCTATGCCGGTCCTACCGGCGTGCCATCGATATGTCCGATCATGCTAAAACATACTACCGGAATCTCACGGATCAGGCCGGAAGCACTGTTGACAAATGGATCGACGAAATCGAGACTGCGGAAAGTAATCGGAGGAAAGATGTGACGGTGATGAACATATATGCTGCGAAATTAGTTCAACCGGCATCCCAGGCCCGGACGGCGGCACCCGGCATGCCCGGCACCCCTTTGGACTCATGGATGGAACTTTCTCTCGGAGTGGAACAGAAACAGTAAGTTGCTTAACGTCATCTTTTGTTACAAATTTTCTTCATCGATGTCAGACTGGAAATTCAGGCAAAAGTCCGGCAACTTGGCCGGAATCCCGGTAGTATAGCCGAACAAAGTATTGAAATGGCCCGGCAACAACTGAGGAGCCTCGTCCAAGAGGTGAAGCGTGTAATGCATGTCGCTACGGTGGTTGAAATTCATAACACGTCCTCTCCTTCCCAAGAGCCTCTCTCGACATGGGATGAAATTGCTAACGAACCGGTGCCGGGAGGGCCGAATTCCTTGCCGGATATTGAGAAATCGCCACCTTCCGGGCCTGTTCAAATTGAAGATCAGGTGATCCCCCTCCCTTCCAATGGAAATGTTGCAGAGGAGTATTCGGAAGTTGAAATTTCCCATCGCATTTCACATGCCGAGTATCATCTGAATCGTATCCGGGACCTCATCGCAGAAAAAAGTTTCCAATTTTCTCATGTTATTCGCGTTGCTCCTAGGAAAGCCGTTAATACTCGGTCGCGTGCAGAAGTAAAAAAAATAAACCTTCAGATATCGGTTCACTGCAGGTTATACTCCCAATGCCGGTCCCGCCTTATCACACTCGGCGCACCGGAGGATACAATCGAACGATTTCGATTGTTGACGACGGACGATGTAAAGGCTAGCACAGCAATCGTAAATCCTAATGAGCCGGGTGCAACGCAACTGAAGCTCTCTTGGATCTGGCAAGCTTCCGGCGGTCACCGATGGGGATTAGCTCCCGGCATTATTGCCTCCGATGCCGGTTCCGATACTGGATTGAATACCGCTTACGATGCCGAATGTGCGTATGCGCGTACGTTGTACGAAAATTCTCAGAGTTCTGAGTTTTTTGTTTATAGTTCGTCGTGTGCATTGGCTCCGGGCCCGAGCACAGCTCATGCGCTGGCAAGAAGAAGTTACCCTTATCGGTTATGAAATGCAGTGGACTGTGAGATATTTCCGATATATGAGCAGTAAATGGATACTTTCCTCTGATCATGACATGCTTCCAATCGCCGATAGTAGCGGCACCGGCACCGGCCCTCCTGTCCTCACCGCCGGTGCTGTAGCCTATTGGAAACGGAAGTATGCGATATGGAATGATCTTTGTAGTTATGCCGATGGGTTATTTAGAAGATGTAATTCTGCTTACGAGTCCCCTATTTAAATGTTTTCAATGCCGGATCCGGCTTATATGTCCGGTCGGCGACTTTAACCACAGATTTTGTCGTTTATGATCGTCGCCGACATCGAAAATATACGCCTATGTTTCCATCTTTCGATACTGTTCCACATTGATTGAAAATGTTTTTGAGTGGGGGTGTGTTTGTGCGGTGTATGTTTCTCGCCGAGATTGATCGATAATATACGCCTATGTATCCATATTTAGATACTGATCCACGTTGATTGAAAATGTTTTTGAGTGGGGGTGTGTTTGTGTGGTGTATGTTAGTTGATCGAAAATATACGCCTACGTATCCATATTTAGACAATGATCCACATTGATTGAAAATGTTTTTGAGTGGGGGTGTCCGGCTTCCCATCAGACTAGATTGATCGATGTTATTTTTGGTATGGGAGTTTCAAAGATATATTTAGCGAGCTTATCAAATATGTTGATAAAGTTTATTACCATACGGGGAATATCAACATGAACATTTTTCGCTGTTATCTTTTAACCATCACGTACAATGTCTTTCTCAACTTTCAATCCCTTTTCTCTTCCCAAGACATCGGAATATTCTAACACCGCCCTAAAGATCCAAGAGGTCGTCGATTACGCAGAATCCAGATTCAGGGCTATATTGACAGATATGAACAATGATCCCTCCAAACCTGAGATTGATCGGAAATATTGGATCCAAACACTGCTACAACGCGAACTGGTAAGCAAACTAGCTTTTTATATCCATTCAAGTTACTTAACACTATTTTAGGAATTCATTCTCTCATTAATCGGCACCGCAACGGCATTAGGACAGACTTTGGTAATCCCAATTATCTTACGCTCACTGGCCGGCACCTTTCCCGTGGTTGAGGAGGATTCACTCCCACTTGGTACAGATCCCGGTTTACTCGAAACCCTGGATTCTGGCAAACATCAATTGGTCAAAAATTACGAACTCCGGTGGTGGACCGGAAGAAAGCCGAGAGACCTTCTTACGGTGGAGATCTTAAATAAATCGACGGTAAAGAAGTGTCTCGATCATTTCAGGGAACAATTAGCCCTTCCCTGGTTCAATACAAAACTTCCAGCGGGCGCCGGCGCCGGAATACCGTCGGACGATTCGAGATCCTCCTCAAGACTCGGCGCCGGCGTCGGCGTTCTCGGGACTTCGGCGCCGGTTCCGCTGC
>Ga0193702_1000497_pt1 | contig 13012 bp, 12 predicted proteins | sample U3a1metaG_FD_143060 | JGI IMG/M metagenome (GOLD analysis project Ga0193702, IMG submission 143060) | Soil microbial communities from a riparian zone of the East river system, Colorado, United States - U3a1 | ecosystem: Environmental > Terrestrial > Soil > Riparian zone | place: USA: East River... | reverse complement strand
CCTTTTTGTCTGCGATACCATAAAGCTTATCTTTCTGGATGATAAAGCCGTTTGAACTAAAGTTAAGTTTATCGTAAATAGCCGCCTGCTTTACGCCGTCCGGACTTACAAAGCCATATTTGCCGTCCTTTTGATAATATCCTGCACCTTTGGAACCTGATGACTCCGGAACGGAGATACTTATATCGCCTATATCACCGCGGATTTCCCTGGTTGGGGGAACCTGCGCTTTGACAATAGCTGAAAGAAAGAAAAGCGGGATAATCAGAAAATATTTCATACTGGTTAGGTTGCGCATTTGAGAACACTAAAATATCTAATTTTAACTATATGTTCCGTTCCTGAAATAGATTTACAATTTTGGCCAGCCAAAAAACCATAATATACTGATTATAAATAAATTACATCTGCACGTCCAAAACCATCAATTTAAATCAACTGATTATCAGATACTTATATTTCGATAAAATTAAAAGCGCTGATAATGAAGATGTTTCACAGCGTTCCGGGTGTTCCGTGTGCAAAAGTGGAACGCTTTGCCGTCCCCGCAGGTTCTCCTGAAAGGGAACCTGCGCCGCGTGCCAGGTATGCAAGCGGTTTAGTTCACATCTTATAGCTGCATGCAAACCATCGCAGGGTCCTCTGCGAGAGACCCTGCGAAAACGCAATAAATTACAGCAACACATCCAAAACCATCAATTTTGTATCGTCTGATTATCAAATACTTATATTTTGATAAAATTAAAAGCACTGATAATGAGCATGTTTCACAGCGTTCCGGGTGTTCCGCGTGGAAAAATGGAACGCTTTGCCCGTCTTTTTCTCTCCGTGTTAAAATATTTCTTTTCCCAACGCAATCGTCACCTCTTTAACCAAATCAGCAATCATTTCCGGTGATTTCAGGATCCGTTCATGCCCCGTGCCTTCGTAATGTTTGGCGTTAATGGATGGGTGAGCGTTTAAAAACTCCTGTAAGTAAGGGTAAGGGGCAACAGCGTCGGCATTATCATAGGCCAGCCAATGGTTGGGCTCTGTATCAAATAAATATTGCTGGTTTAAATTATACCAGGAAGCAGGATAGCCAAACAATTTCTCAAAGGTTTCTAAAAATTCATCCTGTGCGGGCTGCTGAACGCCTGCAGCATTCATGCTTGCTTCAAAATTTTCTTTCAGCCGCACAAGCGGGGTAAGGCTTACCAGCAACGATGGCGTAATTCCCATTTCCCTAATCGCCATCACATTAGCCATGGCACCAAGTGAATGACCGATCATTACATCCGGCTTTCCGTAAGTTTTTATAACCGCTTCCGCTGCCAGTATAAACAATAAAAGGTTTGATAAGTCAGCTTCCGAACTTCCGTTACCCGGGGCATCAAAGGCAACTATTTCTACATCCTCTATTTCCCTTAGCGCCGTAATTATATCGCCAAAGTCTGCCGCTTTTGAACCCCAGCCATGGGTGATGAGGATTTTATGCTTACCGGTTCCCCATTTAAAACCATTAAAGGTCAGTGCTTTTTTTGCGAAATAATCATCGTTAACCGTTAAACTACTTTGCGCAGCTTCATTAAGCAATTGTTCCTGGTGCAAACGCAAAGCCATTTTTGGCGAGTAACAGATCAGTTGCCAAACCAAATCATTAAACCCTGTTGAATTAGCCGCAGCAATTTCTTTTGTTTGGGCGATGATCTGCTTTAGTTTTTTCATAAATAGACGGATGTTTTCGATGATCGTATTACACAAAGATATAAGATTGAAATGGTGAAATACGCTTTACCGCCCCTTGCCTTTAGGGCTTAAATGGCACCCGCGGCAAACCTATTGCATCCACTAACTCTGCGCCAAGAAACCAGCTTAGCTGTTCTTTTAAATCCTGGCCCGGGAAAATGGTATGGTCAGTGATGGAAACGCCGGTTAGCTTGCCGGTTGTGTTATCTACGGTCCAATTCTCTTCCAGTATCAGCCGGCCATCCGGCTTTCTGTCGTTTTCATCATAATATTTTATGGCCAGCTTTTCCTGCTGCAGGTTGATGATCACATAGCCATTATGCCCCAGGGGAATGTTGCCATTAATGTTTTCGCGCCAGCGCTGGTCAAAAAGTACCAGGTTGCGGTTTTCAAAACTTTTGGGGCCGTTATTCTTTGGTCTTTTAACGCCGCCGTCAATTTCAAGCTCTACTGGCATCCCGCTGTTGCCAACACACCTGGCAAAAACATTGCTGCCGTTGTGCAATTTGTTCGGCCCGTACACCGAAAACCAATGCTCATGGGCCATTAACCAAATGATATCCCTGCCGGGGTTCATCAAAGTGGATATGGTGGATTGCGGATTTGGGAACTCCTGTTCAAAAGCCGAAAAAATCTGATGATGCGACAGGAAAATAAGCCCCCGTTTATCATCATTAAGCTTCACCGTATTTTGCAGCCAATCCTTTTGTTCGGGGGTTATATCCAGGTCGGTATTTTGGTCTACTTTAAAAGGATAAACCAATGATTCATAACCGGTATCCAGCCCTATGATCCGCCAGTGCTCATTTTCAAGACAGAAAAAACTTGCTTTTTGGCCCTGATTGCCGCCGGCTGCAGTTGTTCCCATTTTTGGCAGCAGGCCTTCAAAGTAACTATGCCCACCTGAATACATTTCGTGATTACCCAGCATGGCAAAACTACCCAGGCTGCCGTACGGCCATTTTCCGCCATTTTCGGGGAAAAAGTTTGCCACTATTTCGGGCTTGGTGCCCACAAAATAGGTGTCACCTAAATGGATGCTGTAATCCTGGCCCTTTGCCTGGTCGGCTATCAAACACGATTCTTCCGTGTCTGATGCCCAGTCGCTCAGCAAAGCGATGGTTACATTTTCATCCGGCGCCTTTTGAATTTTAAAGATACCGTTATTTTCAGCATCATAAGTTTGATAAGCTGCGCGGGTTGTCCAGGCTGTGCCCAGCGTTTTTAAGATCCAGGTCCAAACCTGCTCGCTAACCAGCTGGCCCTCGTGATAAATTGGTGGTACATCTTCGCCCGTTTCAGATAGCGACATATATTGACTTACAATAGGGCTTGTGCCCATCCCTAACAGATCCTCTTTGTTTCTCATGACCTATAGCTTAAGTTATTTTTCAATTTTTTACAGTCAAATCATCTTCGCAGGTACCCACCTGGGTAACCGGCTTAATATTTACGGCATCCATTTTATCTCCCCAGCCCCGGGCCAGCAATCGGTTAGCATTGCCCGATGTTATGGCAAGCACCTGTCCGGAAGTAATACCTGGTATTTTGCTTATCGCCTCAACGAGCGCTCCCAATTGCTTTGGCACATACAAATCCTTCGGGGCATCTGCAAAACCATCAAAGTCGGTTCCAATGGCAATGTTCGAGAAATCCTTTTTCCTTGTTTTGCTATTTATGCTGATCATCGTATCGATAATATAATTTATTCCATACCGGTAGTCGCCGGGCTCAATACCTTCGCCGCTAATCTTCTTGTCGGCCCCGGTGAGCCAAAAATTTTCAGGGATAATACCAATCACCCCCTCGGTTTCACAAATCTGGTCTATCTCAAAATCATCCATATCGTAAAACTTATAGGCTTGCAGGGCTTCCATATGGTTATGTTTCATGAAAATCTCTTGCGAGCCAACGTGGGTAAATGTTAAAGGGCGTTTATGTTTAAACCGCTTTATTTTACTTCTTGGGTTAGTGGGGTCAGGCACCCAATCAAACAGTTTAACCCGCTCTTCATTTACCTGAGCGGTTATCTCAAATATGTTCTTCCTGGCGGCAGGTGTTGAATGGGTAAGATCTATCACCATGCCCAGTTCCAGCATTCTTTTGGCCACAGCTACACCAATGGCCGACAAGTCGCAGTTATGTTTCGCAGTGTCATAATGCCAGGTCATACCCAACGTCTTTTTTTCATCTTCCGAGATGCCTTCAACCGGGTGCGCGAGGTCATTTTTAAAAATGTGCGCCAGGGTTATCATACACACGCCCCTGTTATATAAAGCCTCCAGGTTGCGGAGGTAGTAAAATGCCGGATCCTCCCTTTTCTCGAAGGTGATCATTTTGTGCTGCTTTGCCGGCTTGTCCTTAAACTCCTGTTCCCTTGTTTCCGAGATCGGGAAGTTCCGCCCGAGTGCATGCCCGCCTTCAATAGCGTGCGCAATAGCAACCTGCCCTTTTACCTGCGAGGCGGAAAAAACTCGCCATAACTCCTTGCAATAACAAGTTTAAGGGTATTCTGCCTTTGATTAACCTCATGTACCTGCGACTCCAAAAAATCCATCATGATATTGATCTGTGTAAAATTCGAGGCGTCTTCATGCTCAATCTTATCAGCCAATCCATGCAAAAAGCGGTTTATCCATGGGAATAAGCCTTTTAAAAGATTCCAGTCGCGCTTTGTTGCGGCCTCAACCAAATAGTGGGCAACAACAAGCCCTTTTAAATTACCATAACCTAGCTGGCGAAGGTCGTCCTGCATTTGTATTTCATTGGCGCCCGGCCCCGGCAGGTGGCATTTCCATAAATGCTGGCTCCATAAATACATTTTTAATGATGGATGGCAATGCAGGTCCACAATCCTGTAATCTCCCTGATCATCCGCATTTGTAACAACCTGATCAAATAATCCGGACTTTTTTGGGCAGGACTTGGCAAATAAAAAGTCGGGGATAAACGCTGTGGCAATGGTTAAAAGGGTTGCCTTCTTTAGAAATTCCTTTCGTTTCAGATTTTCCATACTTAATTTTGTTGATAAGGCGGCGAAATATATAAGAGAACCAGGCGATAAAACTTTATATTATTTTGTCGCGATAAATATTATTCCGCCAATTAACTACAAGCCTTTTAGGGTAAGGCACTAACTGTGAGTTAACTCAAGATAAAAATAAGGTATTTTTTATATTAAATTAACTTATTTAATATAAATTGATTTTTTTCGGTCACCGCAAGATCTGTCCGCGCCGGATTCCCTCAACCGTACCCTGCGAAAATGAAAACGGTCAACGCCGAACCCGGCAATGTTAGGATGGTCATGTTTTCATTTGATGAATCAACTTAAAATTACAGCTACTATGAAACACACTGTGATGATTAATTGCACTTTTGCGGTTTTGTTATCGTCAGTATCACTTAAAACACCCCGATTGCTTGCATAAATAATTGATATTAGAACTGCAACTTCTGCCAGTGCTATAAGTATTTTCATCCCCACCTTTCCAGATGAGTGTGGCAAACTTTCGGGAATGATCAGATCGTTATAATATGCGTTCAAAATGATCAATATCCAACACATTATAACCTGGTAGATGACATTAAAGGTGATATATACTGGCCGTTTCATTATTGTTGTCCTTTCTCGTTTCTTTTTCTGTCCCCGCAGGTTCTCCTGAAAGGGAACCTGCGCCGCGTGCCAGGTATGTAAGCTGCTTAATTCATGCAAATGGCCCAAACTATCGCAGGATCCTCCGCGAGAGATCCTGCGGAAACGTAAAACGAATTAAGTAATTAAATCGCCTCAAAATCTCTTTCACTGCCCCTTCCGCATCCCCGTAAGCAAATTCAAACCCGCTATCCAGCAACCGCTTTGGCAAAACCCACCTGCTCTTCAATATCAGCTCAGTTTCGGTTCCTATTACTACAGAACCTATTTCCAGCAGCCATTTGGGCGCGGGCAAGCCAAAAGGCATCCCAAAGGCTTTGCGGATGATATGCATCAGCGCTGCATTTTTTTCCGGGGAAGGAGCAGTGCAGTTAAACACACCTTCCAGCTCCGGGTGATTCAGCAGCCATTCCGTTGTGCGGGCAGCATCATGCTCATGTACCCATGAAACGTATTGCTCCCCGTTACCCTGCATGCCACCCATGCCCAGTTTTACCAAGTTAAGCAGGCGGGGAAATACGCTGTCGCTCCTACCCAGCACAATTCCCATCCGCAAGGCTATTTTTCGGGTTTTTGGTGTTTCATATTTATTAAAAGCCGCTTCCCACCGGTTACAAACATCAACAGAAAACCCCGTTCCAATTTCGCCTGTTTCCTCGTCCTGCGGACGATCTTCCGCATGGCGGTAAATAGTTGCAGAAGTAATATTGATCCAAAGCTTTGGCGGCTCAAATAAATCCCGGATCACCTCGCCCAGCAGCTCTGTTGGTTGCAGCCTTGAAGCAAAGATCTCTGCTTTATTTTTATCTGTATAACGACAGTTCACATTTTTACCGCAAAGGTTTACCAGCATGTCGGCATTAACAAGCTCGGCGGTCCATTTGCCGCGGGTTTTGCCGTCCCAGGTAACGGTGCGGATATTTTGTTCGGGTTGTTTTTCGTGGCGGCTTAATATCACTATCTCTTCCGTTTTATCTTTATAATAATTGGCCAAAACCCCGCCCAGATAACCATTACCACCGGCCAGGACTATTTTTTTGTATTCCATTTTGTTTTTGGTTGATTGGGTTGGATTGAGTTGATTAAGTTAGATTAGGTTTTAATTAAATAAGAAAATCACACCCAATAACATTGCTCTGTACAAAGCCCATGTTATCGTCATTGTCCAGCCCAACTCCATTAGTTTGGTACGGCGGATGTGTTCTAAAAACATAAGCCCGGCAACCGCCATGAAATACAGGATAAAAAACAAGGGTTGGATGTAAAACCATTTGCTAACGGCCAACATTACCAAAAGCAGCAGGCTCCCGGCAAAAGAGATGGTCATCATATTGCCGAGGTAGTTCCAGCGTTTGTCCTTTGCAAAAGTACTAATGACGAGGCCCTGGAAAATGATCTGTCCGCCGCAGATCAGGTACTCGCGGTAAGCATTGCCCGAAGGCACCATGGGGCTTAACAAATGCGCATACGCGGTAAGAATATGCCCGGTACCAAACCAGGTGAACAGCAAATAAGCTATGCGGTAATGTTTTTTAAATGTGGGTTGGTAGGCAAACCCATCGCCCTGGTGCCCGGCGGGGATAATAACCCTGCGGTTGTATGATATGAATGCATAAAGCTTACTCATCAACCATATAAATGGCTTAAAAGCAAACAGGGGCTTACATACCGGGCAAGCGTTGCCAATAATTTTAAAGAGGCTTGCTATGCCATAGGTTACTTCACCATTTTCTAAATTTACCAAAGCTATTTCATTTACGGCCCTTTGCTTGTCAATCAGCGGACAAACATTCTCCATCCCGTTCTGATAAGCCTCCCGGCCATTGGCATCCAGCATGCCGGTTTTTACAAAGGCCTGGGTATACATTTTACACATGGGGCATTCACCATCGAACAGAACCATGTGATTTTCTAACGTTTTCATATTTTCAGTAATTAATGAAATATATGTTTAAAAATATATCAGCTTTTTAGGCTGATATGCGCATTGTGATTGCACGCCACAAATATAAATACTATTTTTAAACTTTCAGTAATTATTGAAAATAAAATTAAATAATTTCAACTCTCCCCTTTATCTATTGCTTAACAACCTGCCCCGGCTTATACTTATCCATCAAATTTAACAATACCCCGTTTGTCCAGCCAAAGCCGTCCTGTAATGGGTATTCGCCACCACCTGCTTTAGCAGCGGTATCAACCACATTATATTTTTCCATCAGTTTACCGGTGCTGTTAAATATATTAAGGTTGGTATTGATCCATGACGATGCGAAAGTGGCCGCCAGGCTGGTTTTGTGGTAATTATTTAAACCATCAATTGCGATATATTGCAAAGGCGCCCATGCATTCGGGCTATCCCATTGCTGGCCCGACCTGTTAAAAGTAGTAACCAACCCGCCCGGGTGAAAAAATTTAGTTTTTAAGCCCGCGGCAATTTTTGCGGCCTGCCCGTTATCAGCAATCTTAAATTCAAGCGGGAATGTCCCTGCCAGCGTTTGTTGTGTGGACTGGCGTTTCAGTTTCCAGTTATAATCCATAAACCAGCCCTTACCTGCGCTCCAGCAATATTTTAATATCGCCTTTTTCCGTGTTGTGGCTTTGTTTAAATACAAGGTGTACATCTTTTCACTGCCTTGCATTTGGTAAGTCCGCGCTATGGAAAGCTCCAGGTGATACAGCAAACAATTCAAATCAACAGGAATAATATTGGTAGTTTGAATGCTGGCCAGTTTACCGCTTTCATCAAACCAGCGAGTACTAAAATCCCAGCCCGACTCAGCGGCGGCCCTAATATTGCGGTAAAAATCTTCCGGTTTTTGTTTAGATAGCCTGGCTGCCGTTACATCCTGTTTATATGATTCCTCTCTGGGCTTGTCAGAATCATCCCAATAACGGTTTAATATTTCTCCGCCGGGCATCCGTACCACCATGCGGTGTGCCTGTCCAGGTTTTAATTGCCTGGCTCCCTCCATCCAAAACGCATATTCTTTTAAAAGTTCTGGCTGGTACTTTACCCTCAATTGTTCGCCTTTATCTTTAGCCAGCAGGTCGACCATCATTGAAAAAAATGGCGGCTGCGAGCGGGTTAAATAATAGGTGCGGTTTCCGTTTGGTATAAAGCCGAATTTATTAATGAGATAGGCAAAATTATCAACCATGTTTTGCATGATAACCGTTTGATGGCTTTGCTGAAGGCCAAGCATGGAGAAATACGAGTCCCAGTAATAGATCTCGCGGAAACGGCCGCCGGGAACAATAAAATCGTTGGGTAAAGGAATTAACGACGAATAAGCGCTTACTTTGCCGTGATGCCGGTAAAGCACCTGCCATAAAGTATCAATATGTTTACGGATGCCTGCTGAAACATCCGTTTTAAAACCACTGTTAGGAATAATAGGTGAAGTGAAATTTTCATTAACAAACTGCTTCAAATCAAATCCGGGTTTACCTTTTCTGTCGTTGTAATCCTTTATAATTAGGGCCGGGTCACGCACGGGGGTGGCATCAACAAAAGTCTTATTATCCGGGTACACGTCCGATAGCTGCACAGCTTCAAACAAACCCGGGAACCACTGCCTCGGCGATTTAATTTGCCCAAAAGCCGATACAATAACAAACAACAGCAGTATGGTTAAACGTAATTTTTTCATAGCGGCAGATAAATAACCTGATAGCAAAAATACTGTCAGGCAGGCTTTTATTGGTTACCAAATATATTCAAATCATTTTAAAGACACCCATTAGCACAAGTGTAATCAAATACCCCCTTCACTACCCCCAAAATAGCCTCTAAAAATCAGCGTAATCCTTAAATCACCTAAATCAGCGGTCAAAAATCAGCGTAATCCCCAAATCAGCACACATCAGCAATCAAGAATCAACGAAATCCTTAAATCATTTTAAAATCAACGGTCAAAAAAAGGCCCCGCAACAAAATTGCTGCAGGGCCCGGTCAGTTAACAGTTAATTATTTTTATGCTGATAATATACAGCGCTCTTATAAATCTTTTACACACCTGAAACCCAGGTGTTCCATTCCGCTATCTTCCGTGCTTTTCATCCTCCGCGATACCCTGTATCCTGTGCAGTAACTCTCATTGCACAAAAAAGAACCTCCCCTTATTACGCGTTTTTTTGCATAAGGTTCGTCCGGATCAAAACTATTTTCAGGCCCTTTTGGGTTAACCGCTCCTTTGGTAAGGGTGCTATAATATTTATTGTTATAATAATCGGCACACCACTCCCATACATTACCCGCCATATCATACAATCCATATCCATTAGCTGCAAATGATGCAACCGGGGCCAAACCATAAAATTTATCCTTTAACGTATTCCGGTCAGGAAAGCGCCCCTGCCAGGTATTTGCTTTAACCTTACCATCATCAACCGGCTCATTCCCCCATGGATAAACTTTATCCTGTAGGCCTCCCCTGGCTGCCCATTCCCACTCTGCTTCTGTAGGAAGGCGCTTGCCGGCCCATTTGCAGTAAGCAGCCGCATCGTACCATGAAATATGCACAACCGGATAATTCCCTTTTGCTTTAATATTGCTTCCCGGCCCATGCGGATGTTTCCAGTCGGCCCCTTTTTTCCACGCCCACCATTGGCTGTAATCGTTTAATCCTACGGCATGATCCGGGGGAGTAAATACAAGCGATGCTGCTACCAATACACTGTCATCAGGTTTGGGCGTGCCCGGCGGCAGCTGTTTCTTCATCTCGTTCCAATCGGGTTTACGTTCAGCTGTGGTAACATACCCGGTAGCCTTCACAAAGCTGCTGAATTGGGCATTTGTAACCTCTGTTGCATCCATCCAAAAGCCTTTTACGGTTACCTTATGCCGCGGATATTCATCTTCTTCGGCCTGGCTGTTATTACCGCCCATCACAAAAGCACCCGATTTTATCAAAACCATACCCGGATGCAGTTCATTAATACCACCTGCCTCAATAGCTGAAGGCACGTTGAGTTTAACCGAAGCAAAACGGGCAGGGATATTTGATTCACAGCAAAGCTTCTTTTTACTGCTAGCCGTTGCAGGCAATGCGGTATAACTGCCGGTAACAGCAACCGGTTTTTGCTTACAGGCAAAGCAAAAACCGGTTAATAAAACTATTAGTCTTAATGATCTCATCCTGATTAACAATCAATTGCTGTTATTTACTTGGGTCAACAGGTGGCTTATCCGTTTTGTGGATCCTGCCTTTAATCACATCTTCCCAGTCAATAAAAGGATAGATATTATTCTTTTTAGCCTGGTCGTCATACAGCGCTTGCAGTTCCTTTAACTTCTCCGGGTATTTTGCCGCCAGGTTAATCCGCTCATTAAAGTCGGTTTTCAAGTCATACAATTCCCATACATCCGCATCAAAATTTGTTGTTCCGGCTGCTTTATCAGTATGTGGTTTGGTAAGATCCGTAAAATCAGGATGATGATAAACCTCAGCCTTCCAGCCGTCCTTATAAATTGACCGGGAGCCATAAATATAATAGTACTGTAACGTGTGTTTTGACGGTGCAGCCGCATTTTCAAACGAATACACTAGCGAAGTTCCCTGCAGCGTATCCTGTTTAATGCCCCTTATGTACTCCGGTGCTTTTATGCCCAGGTACTCCAGCGTGGTGGGTAAAATATCGTTCACATGCCCATACTGCGTTCGGATGCTACCTCCATCTTTTATCCCTTTCGGGTAGTAAACAATAAGCGGGTTGCGGGTACCGCCCTCTGAATTGGCATCCTGTTTCCAGTATTTAAACGGTGTATTAGCGGCCTGTGCCCATCCTAACGGATAGTTGGTTTGTGTTCCTTCGGGTGTTCCTATGTCACCGATCTTATCCAGGTTATGCTGCAGGTTTTCCTGGTCGTTAACCTGCAAGCGCGTGGCGCGGTCAATATCTCCGTTTAATGTCCCTTCCTTACTGGCGCCATTATCACCTATTATCACAAATATTAAGGTATTATCCAGTTGCTTGCTGGTTTTCAGGTAGGTGATCAGTTTACCAACTTCGTTATCCGCATAGGTTAAATATCCTGCGTATACTTCCATAAAACGCGCATACAACCTTTTCTCATCCGCAGAAAGCGATTTCCACGCTTTAATGTTTGCATTACGTTCCGGCAGCACTGCATTTGAAGGGATTATGCCCAGTTTTTTCTGCCTGGCAAATACCTGTTCGCGGAACACGTCCCATCCTTCATCAAACTTGCCTTTATAAAGGTCGCTCCATTCTTTAGCTACCTGGTGCGGGGCATGGGTTGCGCCGGGTGCATAGTAAAGAAAGAATGGTTTGTCAGGCGCCACTTTTTGTTGCCTGCTGAGGTAGCTGATCGCCTTGTCGGTGATCTGCTCATTCAGGTTTCTGCCATCCGTTGGTACATGGGCATTATCTTCCACCAGGTCTGGCTTATACTGATCGGTTTGTGAGCCTAAAAATCCAAAGAAATGATCAAACCCTTTACCCGATGGCCAGCGGTCGAACGGACCAGCATCGGTAGCATCTTCATCAGGCGTTAACCCATATTTACCCACGGCAAAGGTGTTATACCCGTTCTCGCGCAGGATTTCGGCAATGGTACCTTTGTCTGACGGGATACGGCCGTCATACCCCGGAAAACCTGCTGACAATGCCGTGTGTGCAAACCCGCCCATATGTACATAATGATGGTTGCGCCCGGTTAACAGTGATGAGCGGGTTGGCGCGCAAATACCCGCCGTATGAAAATTGGTATACCTGAGCCCCTTGCCTGCCAGCGAGTCAAAATTAGGCGTACGGATAACCCCGCCAAATGTTGAAGATGCGCCATAGCCGACATCGTCCAGCAAGATCCAAATCACATTAGGTGCTCCTTTTGGCGCTTTAATATTAGTATTAGTGGTCCATGATTCTTTTGAATCTGCAAGGGTTTTACCAACTGTGCCGGTAAACGGTTGTTGCTGCTGGGTAAAGTTTTGTGCCGATGCATAGTTAACCATCAATAAGCCTGCTACTAAATAGCTGAGCTTATTGATGGTTTTTACTGATATTTTCATTTTTTTATTTGCTTGATATAGGTAAACGGCTATGCCAGTTCAGGCGTTAAGCTTGGCTGACTTGCTTTGTTGTTGTAATCTTCCAATTTCGCCGCAGCCGATTTATCAAAATCATCTGTACGCACTACCGGGCCATTGGCGGCCAGCTCACTGCCCTCTACTTTAGATTTAAATATCGGCCAAAGCAGTTGTGCATACCATTGGTCGCCTTCGTAATGCGAGATGCCGTAGGCTTTAGGATATTGGCGGGAGATCAATGCTGTACCGAAAATAATATCCCATAAAAAACACATGTTGCCAAAGTTGCCTTTGTAATGCCCAACGCCATCATCCGTTGTGGCGGCATGATGCGCATGGTGCGTTGCCGGGGTTGATATGGTGCGTTCCAGTACCCATGCTAAGGGATGCAGCACTTTATATTTATAAAAAGGTTTATCCCACGGGATGCTTGAATGGGCAAGCGTTGTAATAGTTCCTTTTATGCCGCGCACAATAATAGCCGGAACGCCTAAGCCCATATAAACCAAAGCAGCTGTTAAATAAGTTTGCGAAAAGAAAAGCGTATAAATGGCGTTTTGCCTGCTGGCCATAG
>Ga0193702_1000496_pt1 | contig 13042 bp, 17 predicted proteins | sample U3a1metaG_FD_143060 | JGI IMG/M metagenome (GOLD analysis project Ga0193702, IMG submission 143060) | Soil microbial communities from a riparian zone of the East river system, Colorado, United States - U3a1 | ecosystem: Environmental > Terrestrial > Soil > Riparian zone | place: USA: East River... | reverse complement strand
GCACCAGTCGGTGCGCAAGCGAGAGCAAGAGTCGGTAACCGAGCACAAGAGGTTGTTTGTTGTTTGTTGTTTTTGTTTTTTGTTGTTTTTTTTTTTGTTTTGCTTTTGCATTTGTTTTTTTTTTTTGTTTTTTGTTTGCTGTTCTGTAACGTTTTGTTTGTTTTTTTTTTTGTTTTTTGTTTTTTTTACTGTTGTATTTTATAAACTAATCTGCTGCAAGGGAGCAACATCCATTGACAACCTTACTCTTAGGAGTAACCTCTGCTCTTATACCCTTTCAAACACCTGACTAATTGGTGGGAGTATGGCACAAGAAAAAGTTCTCATAAATTTAAATTTAGCGAAATAAAGACTTGAACTTTAATTAATAACTCATGAGGTTATCGTGATAACCAATTACACTATCTCGCTGCTTAATTCTAATACTCTTTTATTTAATTATTTTTAGTTTATTAGTTGTCTTTTTACAGGAGGGTACTAAACGGACATTTGCTTTTCACATCTGCACCCCTCGCTTGTTACCTTAGGCCCTTGCTTCCATTGTCCCATTTGTCCCTGTGTTACACAGTCTCGGTAACCGTGGGTAACCCACGGTAACCGTGGGTAACCCACGGTAACCGATGGTAATGATTGCTTATTTTTAGCCTGTGCCTAGTGGTAGGGTAAATTTAAGAAAATAAAATTGCTCTAGCTTAAGAACAGAGAGGAGAGGAATAAAGGAAAAATTAACTTAGGAGGACTACAGGGGGTAGATAGAACTCTCACTGCTCTTAATTAAACTTTACCCCCTACCTTCCCTGCTAGTTAATGCAGAAAAGGGGGAGAGTATAAGAGTTGCCTAGCTGTACTAAGTCTGGGACTTCAGACACCTAGTGTGAAACTCCGTATTGACTTACAAATGTGGGTTTTAATTTTTGGGGGGATTAATTATTTTAATTATATTTTTGAGTTTCTCTCTTGGATTAATTATTTTAATTACTTTCTCCTGAGGAGGACTTAGGTGTAGGACTCTTATTACTATCTCTCTTGGATTAATTAGATTAATAGTTATTCTTTCTCTGGGTTACCCTGGGTTACCCTGGGTTACCCTGGGTTACCCTGGGTTACCCAGAGAAAGAGCAATATATTAATTTATTATCGTTCATATTTAAAAATTTTAATAATTTAATTAGTGCTCAAGATGTAATAGCAGCAGCAATAGGGATTGAAGAAGTAACTCCTCTTTGTTTAATTTTATCTACGAAAGTATTACTTTTTTCTGTTAAGTCTGTAAATTTTATAATTTCTTTATTAACATTATTATTATATCTTAATATTATTTTATCATGTAATTCACTATAAAATACAATATTTTTTTTTTGTTTTTTTTTAGTCATAAATTGTTAGCATCTTCTTTACTTAATATTTTTAATCTATTTTCTATATCTTTCATACCCAACCTACCATAAAGGGAGTGTTCTAACGAAAGCAACAACTTATAAATAATTTGTAAAGAATTGTTTTTATCTAATTTAGCCTTCAATCTTCCGTTATACATTTCGTCAACATAATTTTTAAAGACATCTTTACCTCTATTAAATTTATAACCTCACATAACATTTATTTTATATCCGTAATGTATAGACTCCTTTAACAGTTCACTAAAATATATACCTTTAAAACTATAGTTTGGTGTAATAATCTTACCATTTTCATCACGCAAAGGTATAAAATAAAAATCCAAATTTTTAGGTGGAATAATTTTTGCGTATTGCGTAAACAAAACAAAACCAAAATAAGAATTTAGATCATTAGATATAGATAAAACAGGATTACCTACAGGGATCTCTTCTAACATAGCATTAGGATAATGAGAGTTAACATCATAAACATAAGCTTTAGTTCTGTGTTTATAATTTAATTTAGTTAAAACTAACCCACCGAAATAAGCTTTTCTAATACCACTTTCAACTTTACCTTTAATCATTTTAAATTTATACTTATATTTATAGAAAGATGAAAGATATATTTTTAACGCTAATCCAGATAAAGTGTTAATTTTAGTAATATTTATACCATAATTTTTAAAAATAAAATTTGAATATTTGCTAACTACTTCCAGTAATGCATATAAATCATGTTTTAAATATTTTTTGCTTCTTTTTTAATCTCATAATATATTATTTCTTTAACTTTAATGCTACTTTTCCAATTATTATAATCATCTAACCCCATACTGTCAGAAAAATATTCATATGGTGGCAATTCCCCTTTGTAATCTAAATTATTTATGTTAATAAACTTATACGGAAAGTGACCTTTTAATTCTTTACAGTTAAATTCTTTGGCTAAATTTCTTAACTTACCCGGAATTATTTGGTTACTATCTAAAATTTTAATAGTTTTACGAACTAACTTTTTTTCTTTACCTTTGTTTTCTTATTAACTCCTTTTTTCACCTGTATTATTAACTTCCACGAATTTACTGATTTTTAAAGAAACTAATAAATTATTATCTTCTTTGATTAAAGGCACCAATAAATATTCATTATTATAATAGCTTAAAGCTGATAAAATAAAGATGTAATCAAAACCTCCTAAGTTATGTATATAAAATGTATAATCATTGTATTTAGATGAAAATATACTGTCAAACAAATTTTTTATTAATTCATAAGATGCTATTTTTAATCTATTTAAAACTAATTCAGAATCATTATCTTCCAAGCTCCGCGTACCTTCAACTAATTTTTACTCTTTACCGATAATATTAGATATTTTATACTTACTTTTGTCTAAATATTCAGTAAACAAATAATCTTTAACAACTCAATCTCCAGCGAACACACATTGTTCACCTTCATTGTTTATTTGTAACGTTTCTAAATCAATTACTCCTATTTTTTATCTCAAATATAATCTTTGCTCATTTCCAAGAAATTAGGGAAATTAGGGAAATTAGGGAAATTAGGGAAATTAGGGAAATTAGGGAAATTATATTCCAATTCAACATTCCAATTCAACATTTTTAATTAAATTTTTTTTTTCTTTTTTTAAGATCTAAAGATAAAGCAAATTCTATTTTATTATCTAAATAAAACCTAGTAATTAAATTAGTATTATAATTTATATAATCAGTTCAAGAATAAATTATTTCAGAAGATAAACTAATTAAATCGAATTCAGAATTAATTTTTTTTACTTTGAATTATAAAATATTTTATATGCACAGGTTGATCAGACTTATCATAAAATTCTAACAAGGTATATTCATAATTAATATTACTTTCAGTAATACTTTTTTGTTTGTTTTTTTTTTTCAAATAATAAAAATTTAAAAACATCTAGAGAGTGTTTAACACAGTGTTACACAGTGTTACACAGTGTTACACAGTGTTACACAGTGTTACACAGTGTTACACAGTGTTACACAGTGTTACACAATACAAAGTATAATTAAAATCACCATTAATTATTATTAAATTTTGAATAACATAATGATTCAATCTAAACACTATACAATTTCTACGTAAATTCTTCATCCTATGTTTAATATAATCATAGTTATTTCTATTTAAATTTATTTTTCCGTCTATATCTAATTTTTTTGATACTAAATCTGCATTAACACTATCAATTAAAGAATTAAACAAATTTTGGCTATTTAAATCCAAATCTTTTTTTATTGGATTCAACATCATGTCTATTTTTTATTTCATTTACTTGTATTTCTAAATTTTCTTTAGTATACCATTCTCTTATTAAAATTTTTAGGTTTACAGCTTCCTCATATTCATATTTATTAATGTGTATTATTAAATATTTTATAAAAATATTAGTTAAAACCATAATATCAGTCTTTTCATATATAAAAATAGAATAAGGTAAAACGGCTAAAATCTTACTTCTATCATTTATAGGGTATGCATTAACCAATAAAGAATAAATCTTACCTTTCTCTAACTCTTTAATTATGTCAGTTATTTCTTTAACTAACCTAAATTTTATTTATTCAACAGAATTTATATTTAATCCTTCTAGTTTTAACCATTCCTCATATCCTAAGAAACCTTGTTTAATTTTGTTAGTTTTAAATCTTCAATATATTTACTATTTTCTTTAATAAAATATTTATTTACTCTGTTTAAAGCATTTGCACCGGTATAACCTAACAAACTATACTTATCATTAGGTTTAATTATATCTTTTTCTTTCATTTTTAGTTTATTTTTGTTTTCTTTTTATAGACAGTAAATCTTTAAAAAAATGTCTTATTTAAATTAAAACAAGCTAATAAATTAACCATAGAATACAATAAAATCAATACATAGATACAATACAATACAGTGTTACACAGTGTTACACAATACAATAAAACCAATAGCAATAGAATAAAATTATAAAGATGATTAAAGTTTGTGAAAGGATTGTTAATTAATAGAAGTATACTAATGATAGAAAAATAAACAACAATTATATCTATACTTTATAAAATTAAACTAATTTTTGTTATCTTATCTTTTTCTTTTTCTTTTTCTTTTTCTTTTTCTTTTTCTTTTTCTTTTTCTTTATCTTTTTCTTTTTCTTTTTCTTTTTCTTTTTTCTTTTTCTTTTTCTTTTTCTTTTTTTATCTTTTTATATATATAAGTGTTCACATTTAAATTCACATTTGCACGCACCCTTGATCCTAGAGCTAGAGAAGCTATGCCTATTTTTGTTACTATCATTACAATATAACCTTACTCAGATACTGCTACTGAACACCGATTTTTATAAATGATATTGATATTGATTAGCTGTAGGTGTCCACTGCGTGGCTGGACCTAGAAATGACTATTAACTATTGCTATTTTCTATTGCTATTGCTATTGCTATTCTAGCTTTCACTGCGTGGCTAGACCAGCGTTTGTATTAGTATTAGTAACAGTTCGCAATTGTAGAAGGAATAGAGTATATAAGGGTAGGTAATATATATTAAAGTGTAGAGTAATATAAAAATAAATCAATATAATCTTAGTCTATTCTATTAAACTAAATAATTAGTAATCATATTTAGCCCGTAGTATAGTAATGTTTTAAACTCTTTTTGAGAATTGATATGGGATATAATAACAAAAGAAAAAAAATGCAAAAAAATAAAATATGAAAAAAAATTCGAAAAAATTTGGTGATTTTAAATTGAAGAACTATATGGGAGAATGGATAGATTTAGATACACTTGTAATATTTCTAGAAAAGGACCTTAACACGTTGGGGTCTGGGTTTGTCGCATTAGAAAAATTTAAGAAGACCTGTTAAAAAGATTAGGTTATTCTGCTAAATACAATGAAATAGTAGATTTCATTCAAAAAGTTAAACACATAAAATTTAAAGGGGGATAAGATAGAGGATGATTTTTCAAAGTATTTTGAATTAGAAAAAAATATAGAAGAAAAAGTAGATATAATAAAAGAAATGTTAACAAAATTTCAAAGTATCACAGAGTCTATGTTAGATCAAAAGGATTTAGATTTCTTACAGGATGTTAAAGCTTCTTATTCTAATAACAGTTCTAAAGAAGATATACCCTTTTATCTCGATATTCTTAATGGATGTGGCCTAAATATCAATAACTTATTAGATTTAATTACAGATTTACAAAATTTAAGTAACTCATTACAGTATAAAGTATTGAATTTGTATATTTCTCATAAAGATCTTTTGAGTCAAAATTTTAATAAGAAAGTTGAAAATAATAATAATAATAATAATAATAATAATAATAATAATAATAATAATAATATTAGTGTAACAGATAAAGAAAATATTAATAGTAATTGAAATGATAATCTTATTTTTACTGTATTTTCAAGAGCTTCTAATTTTGATATAGAAAAAGAATTATATTATGACAGAAGGGATCTAGTAAAGAGCCTAAGTAAAAGTATAAAAAACAAAAATAGAGATGAGAAAGATGAGAAAGATGAGAAAGATGAGAAAGATGAGAAAGATGAGAAAGATGAGAAAGATGAGAAAGATGAGAAAGATGAGAAAGATGAGAAAGATGAGAAAGATGAGAAAGATGAGAAAGATGAGAATAGTTTAGAAAAAAAATTAAATAAAAAAAGAATTTAATAATAATTATACTACAACTTATAAAAATGTTTATTTAGAAGGTCTTAGTATATCTGACCCTTTATTGAATACAGCTGCCAGATTACTAGCAATTGTAACTAAAAAGACTTAAAAAAAATGAGTTCAATGTATTTAAATGAAGCAAAACTAAGAAGAGCTAATGGTGTTTATAATATATATAGTATAAATAAAATAATGTCCTCTGGTTTTAACAGGGTAGTGATGGTTGAGACTGATAACGTAGAGTTATGAGACCCTTCTGAAACGGTAAATGCTCTGATACGGATATTCAACAAAAATAAAGAGGAAGGAAAAGAATTAGGTGAAGATTTATTTGATCTGTATAAAGAAAATATAGAATATATTAAATATATAAATCCTTGAGACCAAGCTCTTAGAGAAGGTCAGAAACTAAACAGGATTAAAGTTTTATATGAAATGGCTTCCCACCTAGCTAAATTTAGGAGTAATTAAGAAAAAATAAATGAGTTTAAAAAATTTAATAAACAGCAATTATATGTTGAAAATACATTTAGTTTAGAAAGAATTACGTTAAGTAATCTTGTTGAAAAATTAAGATTTCTATTATTTTTTTGACTTAAAGAGAGACTATAAAAACAATAAAAACAATATAATTTTAAACAAATATAATGAAATTTTCAAGAGTAAATCATATTTAAGTAAAGAAGAAAATCCTTTACGTGATTTAAATTTAAATGATGAGATTATTGAGACTAAAAAGATAGATGAATTAAGAAGTACTTGAGATAGTAGTAGTGAAGAAGAAACTAGAGAATTTTTAAAACAAAATTTTATTGAAGTAAATAATTACTTATCGCATAGTTTATTTATTTTTGTAGGTTTTGAGTGAGAAGATATAAGCCAAAATTTCTTAGAAAATAGAATTACATTATCAAGTGGATTGAATAAAAAAAAGTATCTAGATATAAACAGCTATAAATTATTTTGTTTTACTTTATAAATTATTTGGTGATGTTGGGTATAAACTTGTTTCTAATTCATTCAATAAAAACTCCTAAATCAGAATCGAAATTAATAAAAAGATATTAAGATTTTAGAACCTAAAGGTTTTGGTCAAATTATTAGATTTGGTGATGTAGGTTTAAACAGTACAGATCCGAATGCTAATGAAATTGAAATTAATAATGTTTATAATTCATTATTAAATTTTAAAACAAAAGCAGATTGAAATTTAAGTTATATTCTCGAACGTGAAAATATTGCGATTAAAAATTTAGAAGAAAATAGAATTAAAAAAGGATCGCAGAAAAACGGAAAAAATTTTAAAGCTTTGGATGAGAATTGATATAATAAAGCTTATAATATTAATAAGAGATTTTATAGTAGTTATAATTTAAATAAAGAGAATCATAACAGTATAATTTATAAAAATGAAAATAGTTTAGTAACTTAGTAACTTAGTAACTTAGTAACTTAGTAACTTAGTAACTTAGTAACTTAGTAACTTAGTAACTTAGTAACTTAGTAACTTAGTAACTTAGTAACTTAGTAACTTAGTAACTTAGTAAATAGTAAAGAGAATATATATTTATGTGATCAATTCTTGAAAGAATCTTCATATTATTTTTCTGAACTTAATAAAATCATTGTTGATGGTTTGGATAAAAAATAAGTTTACAAAGTTTACAAACTAATATTGAAAATTATGCTGTTAAACGGGAAATGGAAATCAGTTACGATAAACTATTTCATGATAAAGATGTTGGTGATTTTAGTCCTATAATTACTACTTTAAAAAAAAAAGTTTAATAGATTTAGATGTTTGTTTAATAAATTTTACCTCAAATTATTATATAAATAACTATCAAAAATTGATTCAAGGAATGAGATTAGGAGATAAGACTGTTAATATTTATTTATTGATTTTTGTAATAGAAGCTGAAATAGATAGAATAAAAAAGTACGATTAAGTGGTATAGCAGCAAGAACTGATTATAGTGAAGAATTTAAGGAAAAATTAGTAGTAAAAAAAACAAACAAAAAAGAGTTGAAAAAATAAAATCTATAATAGGTATTATTATGTTTATTATTTCTAAAGTTGTTTTAAAATATAATTCTGAAGATGATATTGAATCTAGGTGAGGTACTATTACTCAAAGTAATTTAATAAATAAAATTGGTTATGAATTTATTAACAGAATACCGGTAGATTTTCCTGAGAATTTCTTTGAAGGAATAGATGTTATGCCGGATGAAGATAAAAATTATATACGGAAATATTACTCAAACGAATTTAATTTAGTTAAAGATACGATTGAATTTAAAGGTGCAGTAGGTTCAACTTTTTTAGACTTGATAATGAATCCAAATAATAATTTAAATTTATTAAAAATTCATAAAATTGTAACTAAAAAGAATAAAAAGAATAAGAAGAATAAGAAGAATCAGAAGAATAAGAAGAATCAGAAGAATAAGAAGAATAAGAAGAATAAGAAGAATATTTATATTAGTATTACAGATACTTATATTGAATTATTAACTAAAAAAATATATACTCCATATAAATTACCAATGGTAATAATGCCTAAAAAGTGGAACAAAAATCAAAAGGATGGAGGTTATTTAAATAATGATTTTAATAAATTTCCTAATATATCTCTACTTCATAAAAGTTATAAAACAAGTAGTCCTAGTGAAATTAGTGATATAAAAATAGATACTATTAATTTTTTAAATAAGCAGAAATTAAAAATAAATACAGAAATGCTTTATTTGTTGGTTGTGTAAACAAAGAGTACTATAATAAAGATAGTATTTTATATAATGGTTAATGAAATAATGAAATAAATCAATTACAAACTGAGAGTATATAAGCGAAGAAGAAGATAAAACATATAATAAAGTTTATAGTAAAAAAAGTTTTATCTCATAATTCTAAGTATATGCTATATAATCAAGTACTTTCGATAACTATTTTATATAAAAAAGCTTAGCTTTTATAAAACAACCTTTTATGTTTTTAGAGGTAGAATTTATACAGAGTCAGAGTATTTTAGTTATCATAGTGAAGAGACGTCTAAATCTTTAATAGAATTTGAAGAAGGTTGTATTTTAGATGATAGCAATATAAAATATGTATTACAATATTTAGCAAACCTTGGAGGTAACAGTAAACTAACAGTTAAAAACAAAGAGTGCGCAAGCGAAGAAGTATTAATTTTATTAATAAATTAAATATTACTAAAGATAAATTAGACTATAAAAATTTTAGAATTAAATATGTAAGTTTTAAGGAAGATTTTTTAAATATTTTTAATATTGAATTTTTAATTAATAATGAATTAATTCAAGAGATTATTTTAAAAAATAAAGATAAGCTTCAATTTATAGTTTTATTGTTTAATTTGATTGAATGTCTGATTAATAATAATAAACTTTTTTGTACTCCAATTTCATTTGACGCTACTTGTAATGGATTTCAACATATATCTGCTATTTTTAAGGACAATGAAATAGCAAAAATATCTAATGTTATTAATGATATTTACAATTTTGTAGCTAAAAATGTTAAAATTTTAATAGAACAAGAACCAGATAGCGATATGAAAGATAAATTTTTATTAATAAATTTTACCAGAAATTTTCTCAAAAAAAAAAACCAGTAATGACTATTCCATATAATGTGGGATTAGAAAAATTACAAGATCAACTTATTAATGATGAACATAAATTTTTTTAACTAACAAAAAAGGAATGCATAAAAGACAAAAATATATCTATTATTTTATTGTTAATATGTTAATATGTTAATATGTTAATATGTTAATATGTTAATATGTTAATATGTTAATATGTTAATAAAGCAATTTGTAAAAATAATGAGAGTTTACAACTAAGTTATAGAGAATTTGGTAAATTAACTAGTTTTTTTTTGTTTTTTTATATAAAGGTGTGTTTATCTCATTCCCAAATTTAACTAATTATGTTCAATACACTAAGAAAATAGCTGATATTTTTCTGCTTTAAATATACCTATAGAGTGAATAACTCCAGCAGGTATGAAAGTTAAAACGGTATAAAAAAGAGAAAGTAAACCTATTAAAAGTATTTTTTCTAATCTTAGACTAGGTTCTGTTTCACTACCCTTTTCACTAACTAAGTTGGATAATATTTATAAACGGTTAGCATTTATGCCTAATTTTATACATTCTATGGATGCAACTAATATACAATTATTAATAAAAAGATTTACAGATAAAAATAAAACAATGAATTTATTAACAACTCATGACTGTTTTACTACAACTCCAAATTATATGTATGACTTAAATAAAGAAATTAGATTAGCCTTTTTAATGATATATTTTCAAGATGATTATATTAAAAGTGTTCATGAAAATTTTATAAAACAAATTTATAATACTACAAAATTAATATACATTAAAGAAAATGATAAACTTGTAAAAGTAAATATTGAAGATATTAAAAATATAACTTTATCTTTAGTTTGCAATAAAGAATATGTTATAATAATTAATAAAAAGAATTATACTATACCAAGTTTACCTTATAATTACAAAAAATGAAAACAAATAAAACAGAGCTTTGAACGTATTGTATCATCTTTGTATTTTATAAATTAAAAAGAAATATAACAAATTTTTATTAATACATTAAAAACAAAAATATTTAATTATTTTTTAGTGTAATATACTTAACCAGCAATAGTATTTTTTTGTGGGGTTTTTACTTTTTTTATTAGTATGATACTAATTGTTTTAACTTAAACTATTATTAAGTAATAATAAAAATTTCAAAAATATAATTATGAAGTATCTTTTACAATTAAACCATACTCTTTTTAAATATATTATAAGAATCTAGCTACTTTAGTTTTTCATTTAATAAAAACAGGAGGTTATTTTGAAGACCTGTTCCTAGAACAGCGAAGACGAAGGCGTTCACGAGGTATGTGAAAGCTAGGTTACCTCATTTTAGGGAGGAGGTTTTTGTGAGAAGGAGAGCCTCATTTTAGGGAGGACCTTTTTGTGATAAGGCGACCCTCATTTTAGGGAGGACTATTTTTTGAGAAAGCGATAGAACACATTGTGATGAGTGGATCCAGAGTGAACACATGGATAAAAACTCACAAAAGTCTATTTTTTTGTATACAGGGTTAAAAATGTGTACGTTCCTTAAAAGGAAAGTCTTTTAAAGTGGAAGGTCCTTAAAGCCCTTAAAGTCCTTAAAGTTCTTAAAGTCCTTAAATACATTAAAGTTCTTAATTCCCTTTTCCTTATCCTTTTTCCTTTTCCTTTCCTTTCCTCTCCTTTCCTCTCCTTTCCTTTCAAACAAAAACAAACAAAACAAATGCTAAAACAAAAAAACCAAAACCAAATGCTAAAGCACAAAATAAAAAACCAAAACCAAATGCTAAAGCACAAAACAAAAAAATGATGGTTTAGACTCTTAAATTTTTTGACTAAAAGAGTATTGAAGAATAAACAAATAAAATACAAATAATATAACTATAACTTTTAGTATGTTAGACGCTAATTTAATTTATATGGTAATTTTATATTATATAAGATGTTAGCAGCAGCAAAATACATAGGAGCAGGTGTTGCTTGTTCTGGTTTAATTGGTGCAGGGGCAGGTATTGGAACAGTTTTTGGTTCTTTAATCTTAGCCACAGCTAGAAACCCTCAATTAAGAGGACAATTATTTACTTACGCTATCTTAGGATTCGCTTTAGCGGAAGCTACTGGATTAAAGTAAGTAGTCCAGTATAAATAGGGTGAATTGCAAGGAATACTTTATATTTAAAGTCAATTTGCAGCGAAGCTTTTCCTAGTATGAAAAAACAAAAAAAGGGAAATGAACGTTCAACGACTAGAAAGTGAGTATACTAACAATAATCTTTCCACGAGCGCCCTACAGTATATATATTAATCTCTTTCCTAACTTCTCCTAGACGAGATTCACAGGTTAGAGCAAATAACAAAAATATATATATGGATGATATAGTCTAATCAACATCGTGAGTTGTTGCTCAGGGATAAAGAGCCCTTTAATATATAAAGTATTTAAATATAACTTTTTTATAATTATTTTTATTTTTTTTTTATTATGGCCTCTGCTAAACTAGTTTACATTAGAGCAGAGGGAAAAGAGATTATTCAACCTTTGCCCCCTTGCTTCCATTGTCCCTGTGTTACACAGTCTCGGTAACCGTGGGTAACCCACGGTAACCGTGGGTAACCCACGGTAACCGATGGTAATGAGTGACTTCTTATTTGTAGCCTATGCCTAGTGGCACACCCCAATATGTCAAGTCTTGCCTTAAGCTAAGAGCAATGGTAAGAATACCCACTGCGGGCAACAGGCAACAGGCATAAGGCAAAAGGCAAAAGGTGGCGCAGGCCAATTGGAGAAAAACAATTTTGTTTCATGTAACTTTTAATAATTATAGTAATAATAGCCCTTGTTCCCGCTACTTCCTTGATAACTACTGCCGCCATTTAAATAGTAAAGAGCATTGTAATGATGGCGGTGGTGACTGTCAATATAACAATGGTAATGATCAGGGTAATGATAATGATAGCAATAACGACGGAAAAAACTAATTTAAAATCTTTATTGAATTGCGCTATAAAAATATACAACAATCCTATTTATCAAAGAGATTTAATTCGTAAAGATAATAATGGAAATATAGGTGTATACGCTTGAATTAATATTATTAATGGTAAGTTTTAAATAGGAAGAGGAGATCCTATATACGTAAGATTAAGTGATTATTATAAAAATTGATATCTTAATTCTCTCTTGTTTACACAAGTTTACACAAGTTTACACAAGTTTACACAAGTTTACACAAGTTTACACAAGTTTACACAAGTTTACACAAGTTTACACAAGTTTACACAAGTTTACACAAGTTTACACAAGTTTACACAAGTTTACA
>Ga0193702_1000495_pt1 | contig 13061 bp, 14 predicted proteins | sample U3a1metaG_FD_143060 | JGI IMG/M metagenome (GOLD analysis project Ga0193702, IMG submission 143060) | Soil microbial communities from a riparian zone of the East river system, Colorado, United States - U3a1 | ecosystem: Environmental > Terrestrial > Soil > Riparian zone | place: USA: East River... | reverse complement strand
TGCCTTTGCTATATCAGCTTCATTCATAAAAATAACCCGGCGTTCATTATGTACGCCGCGGTACCTATCGTCAAGGCCATAAATAGTAGTATTAAATTGATCATGGCTACGGATGGTGGTCATCATGTATTCATCGTCCGCCAGTTTGTATTTAGGAAGCGTTGTAATGGTAAAAGGTGCTTTACCCTTAAATTCAGTATTTTCAAATTTACCATCCCGCGCTGCATTTGGCAGGTAGAATCCAGCAGGATGCCTCACTTTTTTATTATAATCCTCACAACCCGGGATCACTTTGGCTATTACATCGCGCACCGCATCATAATTTACTGCATAAGTATCCCAGTCAACTACCGAACGATCGCCAAGCGTGGCTTTTGCCAGCTTACAAACTATCTGGTTTTCATTTAGCAGGTCTTTTGAAATAGGCTCCAGCATCCCTTTTGACATTTGAACAACGCCCATTGAATTCTCGCAGGTTATAAACTGCGCTTCGCCATTTATAATATCTTTATCGCTGCGGGATAACGTAGGCAGGATAATTGCCTCGTCCCCATGTACCAAATGACTCCTGTTTAGCTTGGTTGATACGTGCACTGAAAGCTCAAGTTTACGAAGCGCCTCGGCTGTGTAAACCGTATCCGGCGTAGCCGAAAGGAAGTTACCGCCCATAGCAAAGAACACTTTCAGTTTACCCTCATGCATTGCTTTTATTGATTCAACCACATCCAACCCATGTTTACGTGGTGGCTCAAAGCCAAAAACTTCTTTTATCTTATCCAACTGAGCTTTCTTTGGCCTTTCCCAAATCATCATGGTACGGTTTCCCTGTACATTGCTGTGGCCGCGAACAGGGCATAAGCCTGCACCCGGTTTGCCGATGCTGCCTTTTAACAACACGAGGTTAAGGATTTCCTTTATGGTATCAACCCCGTTTACATGCTGGGTAATACCCATGGCCCAGCATACAATTATTCTTTTTTTATCCTTTAATAACTCAACAGCTTCCTTTATCTCACTAAGCCCAACCCCGCATTCTGCAGCAAGCTCATCCGGGTTATATTCTTTTACCTGGTCAATAAATTCTTTATAGCCAACTGTTTTGTTTTTTATAAATTCATCATCAAACACTTTCCCCGGCGATTCCAGTTCAGCATCATAAAGCAACTTTTCAATTGCTTTTAGTAAAGCCATATCACCATTTATTTTTATCTGCAGGTATAAATCGGCCAGTTGAGTGCCGATGCCCAAAAGCCCTTTAACCGTTTGCGGATTTTTGAAGGCCATTAAGCCAGCCTCGTGCAAGGGATTGACCGCAATTATTTTTGCTCCTTTTTTCTTGGCCTTTTCAAGCGCGCTAAGCATCCGGGGATGATTTGTTCCTGGATTTTGCCCCATAATGATGATCACATCCGTATCATAGAAATCTTCAAGCGTTACCGTCCCCTTGCCAATTTCTATAGTGTCACCTAAAGCAACGCCAGATGACTCATGGCACATATTTGAACAATCGGGCATATTGTTGGTGCCAAACTCTTTTACAAACAACTGGTAGGTAAATGAGGCCTCGTTACTGGTGCGGCCCGAGGTGTAAAACGCCGCCTCATCGGGCGATTTCAGTCCGTTAAGCTTTTGGGCGATTTTTTTAAAAGCGTCGTCCCAGCTTATCGGTTCATAATGTGGAGCACCTTTGGGCAGGTAAACCGGCTGGGCAATCCTCCCCTTTTTGCCAATCTCATAGTCATTCAACTTTGCAAGGTCAGCCACTGAACTTTGAGCAAAAAATTCAGCTGTAAGTTTTTTTGTGGTTGCTTCTTCGGCCAATGCTTTTGCGCCATTTTCACAATACTCGGCAATTGGCGAACGGTCATCATCAGGATCGGGCCAGGCGCAGCCGGAGCAATCGAACCCTCCTTTTTTATTCATATGGAAAAGGCCATCCATACCGCGGATAAAACCCGTTTCTGCTAAAACGTCTTTTGCCGACTCATATACAGCCGGAATCCCGGCCGCCCATTTTTTTTGTTCGTTCAATTTTAAATCCAAAAGCTCTTCCGGATTTTCTTCAGCGGGTTGTTCAATATTCTTGCTCATAACGTTTTCTCTGCTAAAGGATTGGGGTAGTTATCGCTTTGATCTTCGGCCACATTATCCAAACAGGTAAAATCTTTTTCAACCAGTAAATGCAATTGCCCATCCGTATTTTCAAATCCTACTTTGTCACTATCAGCTAACTCATTTACCATACTTTTGGGCATAAACAAGGTAATGGTATTGTTATTAAACGTTGCCGATAGTTTATAATCATCCACTATTTGTAAGTCATAAACAAATTTTTGAAGGCCAAAATTTACGCTATCCTCCAAATGTCGGTTTTTAACTAAACCGGCAACATCCGACTTTGTTAACCTGTACCTTATTGAATTATTTTTAATTCGAATTTTCATGAACCGGGAATAAAATGCGGTAACCCGCTGTATAAATATTAAAACGCTGGTTTCGTAAAAAACCTGCTAATGTTATCTCAAATTCTTCTGCCAGCTCAACCGCCAGGCTTGATGGCGCACCTACCGCGACAATAATTTTGATGCCCGCCATCACCGCTTTTTGAACCAATTCAAAGCTGGCACGTCCACTTAAAAGTAATATATGGTTATTTAAAGGAAGGAGACTTTTTTGAAGTGATGCACCTATCAGCTTATCCAATGCATTATGCCGGCCTACATCTTCTCTTACCATAAGTAGTTCGCCATTTAGATTAAATAAGGCAGATGCGTGCAGTCCGCCTGTCTCGGCAAACACCTGCTGGTCTTTTTTTAAAATTTCAGGCAGTTGATACAGCACTTCGCTGTTTACGGAAGTTTCGTTTTCTTTTTGCTCAACAAATGCGCCTACCGTGCGAATAGCAGCTATAGAGCCTTTGCCACATACACCACAGCTTGATGTGGTATAAAAATTGCGTTCTGTATTTTGGAGATTGGGAATAATTCCCTCATTTAACTTCACCTGGATCACATTTTCCTTATTCTCTGCACAGGCGATAAGACAATGATCTATATTGGCTATGTCATCAATGTTTTTGATGATGCCTTCGGTGAATAAAAAGCCCGTAGCAAGCTCAGTATCATTGCCTGGCGTACGCATGGTAACCGAAACGTTTTGAACCTTGATCTCTCCATTCAGGGTATATTCCAGCCTGATTTCAAGGGGTTCCTCAATAGCAAGCGCATCTGTTATTTCTGCAGCTTCACCATCATTTACCCTCGTTATTGGGATCTTCCTGATTGAACTTTTAGTCATAATCAAATATACAAACAGACCTTACTGATTGTTCTTTTTTATTGAATCATTAAATTTATTTATTGTTACCTATTACGGGTATTTTGATCTAATTTTGAAGTATGAAGATTAAAATTCTGGCGTTTGGTATTGCAAAGGATATATTCGGGGGCTCGTCAGTCAATTTAGAGCTAGCAAATGATGCCACCGTATATAATTTACAATACCTGCTTGAACACCAATACCCACGATTGAAGCAGCTGGCATCATACATGGTGGCCGTAAATAATGAGTATGCGTTACCAGGTGATAACTTGCATGAACGGGACGAAATTGCAATTATACCACCGGTGAGCGGAGGGTGAAAAAACATCCCAATGTTTCTGGCACACAAACAATTCTGATACTGGTAAATTAATTGTCTCTGAGCAGACAGACAATGGGTACTAATAATTAAACCGTTGACCACAAATATTCAAATATCTTCTTCCCCTCTCAACATCCAATCTGCCATCGACTGGATCATGTCCCCCGAATCCGGTGGCATTGATGTGTTCATAGGCACAGTCCGCAATGCTACAAAGGGTAAAAAGGTCAACAAGCTTGAGTTTGAAGCTTACGAACCAATGGCTATTGCTGAGATGGAAAAGATTGCCAAACAGGCTTTTGAGAAATGGCCGGTTCAAAAAGTGCTGATCCACCATCGTATCGGGGTGCTTGAAGTTGGCGAAGTACCTGTAGTTATTGCAGTGTCCGCAGCTCATCGCGCAGCGGCTTTTGATGCCTGCAGATATATCATCGATACGCTAAAACAAACCGTTCCGATCTGGAAAAAGGAGATCTTTGAAGATGGCGAGGTTTGGGTAGCGGCGCATCCTTAGGCTAGAGATTAGAGACTGGAGATCAGAGATTAGGTCTTTTATGGCGATGAGGTTTTTTGACTGGTTTTTAATCTTAGGGCTCTAACCACTCGTCAAGTTAGAGATGAGTTCTTTTATGGCGATGAGATTTTTAACTAATCTCAAATCTCTGACCTCTAATCTCTGACTTCTGACCACTCTGTCAAGCCACCCTCCAACGAAAAAACATTGGCATTATGGAACCTGCTTTTTATAATTTTTACAGCTTCGGCGCTTCGCTTGCCTGAGGCGCAGTAAAATACTGTTTTTGTATTTTTTGCGATCGATTCCGCATGGGCAAGTAAGACTGCTATAGGGATATGCTCACCTCCTATATTAAATTCTTCACGTTCTTCTTCTGTTCTTACGTCTATCAGCTGAATTGAATTTTGGGCAAGCCCTGTTTTCAGCTCAGCTGCAGAAATAGTAGGGCTACTCACCGTTTCAACCAGCTTGTTGATATGGGTTTGGGTTACATCCCCAATTTTTATTACCCGGCTTTGCAGCGTTTGCGCATCGAACACCAGGATTTTGCCAGTCAGCAGTTCACCCATTTGGGTAATATATTTAATAACCTCGTTAGCCTGGATACAGCCGATTATACCGGCAAGCGTAGGAATCACCCCCCCTTCGGTGCAATTAGGGATTTGTGAAGCATCAACCTTTGGGAAAAGGTCCCGGTAATTTGGAGATTGTTTTCCATTTTCGTCAACTACGTTCCAAACCGCTGCATGACCCTCAAACTGGTAAATGGCGCCATAAACCAGGGGTTTCCCTGTGAGCACGGCTGCGTCATTTAAAAGATAACGGGTCTCAAAATTATCTGTCCCGTCAACTATAATATCATAATGTGAAATCAGCTCCATCACATTATGTGAGGTTATTTTTATATCATGCTGAACTAATTTTATCCCCGGGTTTTGCTTTTGCAAACGGTCACATGCTATAAGTACTTTCTTTTGGCCATGGTCAGCCGGTGTATATAAGATCTGGCGATGTAAGTTACTGTCTGAAACAATATCAAAATCGGCAATACCCAAAGTGCCAATACCTGCCGCCGCTAAATATTGTGCAGCGGGGCAGCCTAGTCCGCCCGCTCCCACCACTAACACTCTTGAATTTTGCAGAAGGTTTTGCGTTTGCTCGTTAAAACCGGGCAAAGCAATCTGGCAGCTGTATCTTAAATAGTCAGGTTTCATTCGGTAGCTATTTTTTGATGCAATATTCTTTTTATCCGTTCAAGCTCGTCAGGCGTATTTACATTGGTAAGCGCGTCCGGATTTAAAGCATTTACCAAAGATACATCACTATTTATCAAAACCTTGCGCGGACAAGAATATCCCTGCGCTAAAAACGACAACAATAGCGGATAACTTTTAGGTTCCCAAATAGTGATCAATGGCTCCGGAAACTCATTAGCAGGACTTTGGTAGGCCGTAGCAACAGCCGACGGGTTGCGGTTATCAACCAGGTATTGCAGCGTATTTTCATCCATCAAAGGCAGATCACAGGCAATAACCAGCCACGCACTATCAGGTTTTTCCCTGAACGCCGATAATATGGCACCATAAGGGCCCAGGTCTGTAAAAGTATCGGCTAAGCTTGAATAATTGCTATTTATTTCACTTTTTTGATCGGCGCGACAAGATATAAACACACCGTTGCAGAACGGTTTTAACAGATCGGCCATGTAATAACGCTGCTCTGTTCCGTGCCAGTTAACCGCACCCTTATCAAAACCCATCCGCTGGCTTTTGCCGCCTGCCAGCACCAACCCGTTTATTGGGGGCTTTGCCTGCTGCATTTGTTTTTTGAAAAAGGCAGATATATTTTCAACATCGTCTACTCTGTAAAGCGGCAATTGCTCCCAGTTTGGAATTGCTTCTTTTATGAAATCAAAAACTTCATTCGTGTTCTCAGCCAATAGCAGCATTTGTACATTGGTAAGCTGGTCAATGCGTTTTTGCAACGATGCCCTTTTATTTTCGCTGATGATAACCACCTGGGCTTTACACTGGTGATGATTTCCATTTGCAATAACCAGGTCGACCCCTGCAAATGTATCCCGCAATTTAAAGCTGTTAAACTCCGTACTGTAATTTAGCTGGCTGTGATTAATTTGATCTGTATAATCCAAAACAGCGCCATTGGCAAGGCGTCCCGGCAGTAATACAACATCATCATTATGTGTAGTATCGATATAAGCACACTTATAGTTGGCAGACAATGTGCTAATAACCTGATCGGCCAATAGTTTTATTAGAGTACAAGGGCCGCCTACAATAGCCCACTCATTCCGGTTAAAAGTACCGAAAGCAGGGCGCAAAAGCTTTGCGTGCTTGCTATGCTCTTTTGAAATCACGTTTACCTCCTGTTTTTTCAATCAGTTTTGTTTCTTTTATAACAATATCGTGGCTCATCGCTTTACACATATCATAAACGGTTAAAGCAGCAATTGATGCACCAACCAATGCTTCCATTTCCACGCCTGTTTTAGCAGTTATACTTGCAGTACAATCAATAACCACTTCTTGTTTTTTATTCAGGCTGATGGCAATATTACAATTTTCCAAACCCAGCGGATGACAAAGCGGGATTAGGTCGCCGGTTTTTTTTGCCGCCATGATCCCGGCAATAATAGCAATTTGAAACACCGACCCCTTTTTTGTCTGCAACTCCCCGGCTGTTAAATGAGCTAATACCTCTGCAGGTAACGAAACTATGCTGCGGGCAACAGCAGTACGGTGAGTAACGGATTTCTCTGTTACGTTTACCATAGTGGGATTGCCTTTATTATCTAGATGACTGATCACTGATGTTTGCTGATTAAATGGATTTAACTGATGCTTTTGTATCGCAGATGTCTGCAGATGCCGATGATTAAACTAACTTGTTCTTATCTGACAAGATCAACCTCCTAAGATTTAAACGATTTTCGCCAAAATTTATTAATAGTCCTATCTCAATTTTATAAACTCTTAAATAATTTAATGCCTGATTTACATGAACTTCATCCAGCACACCTAAAGCTTTTAATTCAACCAATACTAGTCCTTCAACCAAAAAATCCACCCTTCTTGTTCCTAGTGGTTCTATATAATCCTTGTAAAATATCTCAACCAATAACTCTCTTTCAAATTTCAACCCTGCCTTTAAAAATTCAAGAGCCAAGGCTCGCTGATATATAACCTCCTGAAAACCGTTTCCTAAAAATGAATGCACCTGCATAGGCACCCAATAATTTTATGCGTTAATTCCGAATGTTTATATTCTTCCGTCAATCATTAATTCCGTTTATAATTTTATACATTATTTATAATCGCAACAGCCATCTATCAATACATCAGCTTCATCATAAAAATGAACAATCATCTGTAATTCTGCTTCATCATAAAAATCCACTAAAATCTGTGATCCTGAACACCTCTCCCTTTTTAAACTCATTTCGCTCCAATGGCAATTCCATAAAAGCATCAGTATCAGTCAAGTTGGCAAAATCACCTGATCCGTTTCCTTCAACCGGGGTGGCCACCAACTGGCAATATTCGTTATACTGCAGCTTTACCTGTAAAAAATATTTTAATGGATGATGAAAGCTTACACCCTCATTTAAAACTGCCCTTAACGATAGTTTTCGTTCCATTCCAAGTGAAGCATTTAACCAGGGTAAAAAATACCTGTGCAGGCACATAAATGTAGCTACCGGGTTACCGGGGAATGCAAACACTAACGGACCTTTAACATGTTTGCCAAACCAAAATGGCTTACCGGGTCGTTGCTGAACTTTATGAAAAAGCTGTTCAACCTTTAACTCTTCCAGGGCATGTGGAATATAATCAAATTTACCCATTGAAACACCGCCGCTCAGCAATAGTACGTCATAATTTTCAAGGCAGGTTTTTAGTTGTTTCTTAATTACTTCAGGGTTATCAGGAAGATGCAGCATATCCGCTTCTATGTGGTGCTGCTTCAAAACCGCCTTAACCGTGTAATTATTCGACCGCCTGATCTGGTATAGTGATGGCGTCTGATCTACATCTACCAGCTCATCTCCGGAAGAAATAATTACCACCCGTGGCAATTTCTTAACCCTTAACTCTGTTTCACCTACAGAAGCAATCATACTAATTAAAGCCGGGGTTATCAGCTGGCCAATACTCGCCACCTGATCGTTATGCCTCTTGTCTTTGCCTTTATAATGAATGTTTTGTCCTCTTTTTATCCCTTGCGTTAACAGTGTAGCTAAACCTGCCCGCAGCACTATATCTTCATACCTTATAATGGTATCAGCCGATGCAGAGAGCATTGCTCCGGTCATTATCTCTACACATTCATCCTGGTTTTCAATATCAACGGGTTCTTCACCGGCCGCCTGGGTTGCCTTGATTTTAAAAGTACTGATCCCATTTTCAATGGCATTGTAATTAACCGCAATCCCATCCATCGTAACCCTGTTAAACGGCGGCAGGTCACGATCTGCTTTAATATTTTCGGCCAATACCCTGCCGGTGGCCAGCTCAAACGGGATAATTTCTGCACCATAATCCGCCGCCTGCGCAAGTATTATTTCTTCGGCTTCTTCTACAGTTATCATATCCCCATTTATAATTTTTATAACTAACCACCTATAGTGGCCATTGATTCATGCACACCCATGCTTCCCGCCCTTTGGTGTTCAGCTTCCCATCCGTCTTTCGGCCGGGTGTTAAAAGTGTTTAGCAGCATCTGCTTTAAATCGCCCTCACTTATGCCAAGCCGTAACTGATCTTTAATATTCATTACGCCATTATCATACAGGCAGGTCTTTAATTCACCTTCGGGTGTAATGCGGATGCGGTTACAGCTTCCGCAAAATGTACGCGAATAGGCTGCAATTATCCCAACACTCCCCTTATACCCCGGGACCTTGTAATTGTAAGATGTTGAATATTGTGGATCATCTAACTTTTTAATATCAGCATAAGCATTTTTTATCTCATCCAAGATCCGCACATAATCCCATTTTAGGCCTATATAAATGTGCCCATCCCCGTTAAAAGGCATCTCCTCAATAAAACGAACGCTAACGGGCAAGTCCTTTGTAAGCTCAACCAACGGAATAATGTCCTGCGTATTTTTGCCATCCATTACCACCGCGTTTATCTTAACCTCTATATCGTGCTTTAGCAGTTCGTCCATTGTTGCCATTACATTTGCGAACTCGTCCCGCTTGGTAATGCTGAAAAAACGACCTGCATCCAGGGTATCCAGGCTCAGGTTTACTGAACTCACCCCTATTCTTTTTAAATCGGCTACATGCGGCGCTGTTAAAACACCGTTTGTAGTTAAGGTAAGTTCTTTTAGTCCCTCCAGTTCGGATAGTGCGGTTAAAAACTTCATAATATCCTTACGCACAAATGGCTCCCCACCGGTTATCCTTATTTTTTCGATGCCCATTTTGACCAATAACGAACAGCTTTGAAGCATCTCTTCATAGGTCATGAGTGCCGAACGCGAAAGCCAGTTCAGGCCATCTTCGGGCATACAATAAAAACAACGCAGGTTACACCTGTCTGTTACCGCCAGCCGCAGGTAATTAATTTTCCGTCCGTGATTATCCGTTAACAAATACTTTTTTCTTATAAATTTAATAATAAAGCCGCAAGTAGTACTATTTGTTCCTGCTTGTGTAAAAGTAAATATTACTAGCCGCTTGATTGTTTTTTGATTGTACTTTTTATGTTATTAATAGCACATTATTTACAAACCAATGAATTTATAACGCGTAATTAATGCCGATATTTACCGTATTGACCTATATTTGTTAACACTGCACCCAGTCGACTTAAGTTTGAAAGAATTACAGGACATAGTAAATGCATTTGATAAAGCTACCAAAGCGGGTAAACAAACTGCTTTGGCTACTGTGGTATTTGTTGAAGGATCGTCATACCGGCGTGCCGGCGCGCGGATGCTGGTTACTGAAGACGGCCAATTAACCGGCGCAATAAGCGGGGGTTGTTTGGAAGGCGATGCCTTGCGCAAGGCCCGGTTGGCCATGGCGCAAAACAAACCCATGCTGGTTACTTATGATACCACTGACGATGACGATGCTAAATTTGGCGTTGGCTTAGGCTGCAACGGCATCATTCACATCCTGATAGAACCCGTATTTTCAGAAAGCAAAAATTCGCCTGTTAATTTATTTAAGCTTTTTTTGAGCAAAAGAGAGGCCGTGGTGCTTATAACGCTTTTTTCTTTGAATAACAGGCAGGCAACACAACCGGGAACCTGTTTGTTGATGACAACTGATGAGCATACACATGGAGCTATCCCTGATGATGAAATAAAAGACGCTTTGCTCAGCGATGCGAAAGATGTGCTCAAAAATGGCAATTCCGTAACCAAGACATATGTTTATGGCAATGGATATACCTGTTTTATTGAACTTTTACAGCCTGTTGTTTCTCTTATAATTTTTGGCGCCGGTAATGATGCTATCCCGGTGGTTCAGCTGGCAGCAGTTTTAGGCTGGCATGCAACATTGGTTGATGGCAGAGCAAATTATGCGGTACCCGAACGCTTCCCGCAAGCCAAAAAGATAATTATTGCAAAACCAGATCAGGCACCCGAACAAATTACATTTGATGAACGAACAGTAGTTGTGTTAATGACCCATAACTACAATTATGATACGGCGATGCTGCGCCAATTGTTACCGCTTCAACTGCCTTATGTAGCATCACTCGGCCCCAAAAAAAGGTTGCAGCGAATGCTGGATGAGTTGAGAGAAGAAGGAATGGATGTTACACCTGAACAACTAAAAAGCATTTACGGGCCTGCCGGGATCGATATTGGTTCAGAAAATTCAGATGAAATTGCATTGTCTATAATTGCCGAAATACAGGCGGTGTTAAATAAAAGGGCCGCACACTCACTACGGGATAAAACAGCCGGACATAAACGTCATGCGGAGCAGGTAATACAGCAGTCCATTCAGGCTGATGAAATTAAAATACTCCACTAAATGACCGGGATAATCATTCTTGCCGCCGGTTCATCAAGCAGGCTTGGTACGGCCAAACAGAACCTTGTTTACAAAGATGAAACTTTGCTTCAAAGAGCCATAAAGGCAGCACAAGGTACCGGCTGCTATCCTATTATTGTTGTATTAGGTGCAAATATTGGAGTGATAATTCCTACTGTTGAAAGCTTACCGGCAACTATTATTTATAATGATGATTGGCAGCAAGGCATGTCATCGTCCATTCGTTTAGGAATAAGTGAGTTACAGAAGAACCCAGCTAAAATCAGTTCCGTTATATTAATGCTTTGCGATCAGCCTTTTGTAAACACCGGGTTACTAAATCAGCTAATATTGTCAGCTACTAAAAACAGCATCGTTGTGTGCGCATATAATAGCGGAATTGGCCCTCCTGTTTTTTTTGATGGATATTATTTTCCTGAACTGCTTTTACTGCAGGGAAATGATGGCGCGAAGGAGGTAATTTTAAAATATGAAGACCACATCACAACCATCCCTTTCCCATTTGGGAATATAGATATTGATACCACAGATGATTTTGAGCGATTGAAGGATTTTTCTTAAAACCGTTGTCATTCTGAACGCTGTGAAGAATCTTCTTCGTTGCGTTCAGAATGACAAAGAGGTTTTATTTCGCTACCGAAAACTTATAGCTCGATTGCGTTTTATAAACTTGCCCTGGTTTCAACAAGGTTGATGGAAATGAAGGCTGATTTGGCGAATCAGGAAAATGCTGCGTTTCAAGCGCGAACGATGTACGGAACTCGTCTTTTTTACCACCTTTCATTGCGTTAAGCCCCTTCATAAAGTTACCGCTGTAAAACTGCAAACCCGGCTCTTCGGTAAATATTTCCATTTTTATTCCGCTTTTGTCGCCAATAATCGTTGCTATGGCGGTTGTTATCGTATGCTTGTTCAGCACAAAATTATGATCATAGCCCTTGCCATTCTTTAGCTGTACGTTATCGTTATTTATGCGGCTGCCTATGGTTGTCGGTTTACGAAAATCAAAAGGTGTATTTGCTACTGTTTCAATCTTTCCTAGCGGGATCAAGGTCGAATCAACCGGCACATAAGTATCGGCATCAACTTGTAAAGTGTGATCCAAAACGGTTCCGCTGCCTTCACCATTCAGGTTAAAAAAAGCGTGATTGGTTAAGTTAACAACAGTTGTTTTATCTGTTGTTGCTTCATAATCGCACTTAAACGAATTATCATCAGTTAAGGAATAGGTTACCTTAACCTTTAAGTTGCCGGGGAAGCCTTCTTCCATGTCTTTTGATAAATAGCTCAACTCTAACGTTGCTGAATCAATCAGTTTTGCATCCCAAACCATTTCCTGGAAGCCGTTTTTGCCACCATGAAGCATATTTGGTGTATTGTTTATGGTCGACTGGTATTCTTTCCCGTCAATTTTAAACTTGCCTTTTGCTATGCGGTTACCATACCGGCCAATGGTTGCGCCATAATAACGCTCGGTTGATTTCTGGAAACCTCCCACACTATCAAATCCTAAAACAACATCTGTTTGTTTTCCATCTTTATCGGGCACTACTATGCTTACTACCCTGCCGCCGTAGTTTGTTATAGCGGCTTCCATACCATGTTTGTTTTTTAAAATGTATAAGTGAGTTTGTTTGCCATTAATTGTTTTTGCGTAAGCTGCTGTATCCGGCAAAACAGCATTTTTAGTACTATCGGTCATAGGTGTTGTTTTTTTATCGTTTGAAGATTGATTACAGGCCGTTACAACGAGTAAACAAGCCGGTAAAATAATTGCTGGGATTTTCTTTAACAGGTTCATATATGGTTAAGTTAGTAATTGGTTCTATTCAGAATTAGTTGTTATTTACCGTTTAATT
>Ga0193702_1000494_pt1 | contig 13065 bp, 13 predicted proteins | sample U3a1metaG_FD_143060 | JGI IMG/M metagenome (GOLD analysis project Ga0193702, IMG submission 143060) | Soil microbial communities from a riparian zone of the East river system, Colorado, United States - U3a1 | ecosystem: Environmental > Terrestrial > Soil > Riparian zone | place: USA: East River... | reverse complement strand
ACTATGAACTAATAACCTATTCATCCTCTCCCTTTACAAAAAACTGCTTATTAAAATTCACCAAATATAATTCAGTTACCGCACGGGTGCAGGCGGTGTAAAACCAGCGCAGAAAATCAGTATTTACCATTTCTTCTGTCAGATAGCCCTGGTCAATAAATACAGCATCCCACTGACCGCCCTGGGCTTTATGACAGGTAATGGCATAAGCAAACTTTATTTGCAGGGCATTATAATAGGGATTCAACTTCAACTCATTCCATTTTGCACGTTTATTAGGAATATGGTCGTAATCTTTCATTACTTCCAGGTAAAATTTTTTCTGGTCATCAGGGGTTAATGCAGGCGCTTCGGAGTAAAGAGTATCCAGCATTATCTTGCAGTCAATCACCGGGTCTTCTGCATAATCGATAAATTCCATCTGAACATCCGCAAATCGAAATCCATACATATCCTCAAAGCGGCGTACTTTTTTTATGCGGGCAATATCGCCGTTAGCTATAAAACCGGTGCTGCTCTCCTCCTTTTCCTGCATCCAGAAATAGTTGTTCTTTACCACCATTACCTGGTCGCCGCCGGTAAGCTCCTCTTCCCGGTATAAAATACGATTCCGGATTTGCCGGTTGTACGCATTGGCATTTTTGTTCGACCGGCAAATTATCAATGTATTATCGTTCCCATACTTGTTGTAGGCATAGTTAAGCCCTTCTTCCAGCATATCGCCGCCCATCCGGTAAACATCTTTATAGCCTTTTGTAATTATCTGCGGCATTTTCTCTTTGCCCCTTCGGATGATATCCCTCACCCGGGTAACATTAAACAAAATGCCAGAATCTTTTTGCTGGCGCAGCACATCAGTAAGCTCATAGGTAAAAATATCCAGCCCAAACTTGTCCTTCATAAGCTTAGGGTTTAAGGCCGGGCTATCATCTGAACCCACCGGCGGCAACTGGGCGGTATCGCCAACCAACATCAGCTTACAGTTTTTAGTATTGTAGGTATAGTTTATCAGGTCGTAAAGTAACGATGCCTTGTGGCCAATCCCAATATCATCCGAAATCATGGAAGCCTCATCAACAATAAAAAGGGTATTATCGGCCAGGTTATCACCAATTAAGAACCCCTCATTAATATTGACAGCCGATTTTTTCCGGTAGATCTTTTTGTGAATGGTAAAAGCTTTTCTCCCCGAATAAGCTGTGATAACCTTTGCAGCGCGCCCGGTTGGAGCAAGCAAAACATACTTAAAATTGTAACTGCGCAAAGCCTTTACCAACGCGCTTACTATGGTAGTTTTACCCGTACCGGCATAACCTTTCAATATAAAACACTCATCGCCATTATCGCTCAGCAAAAACTCATGCAGTTTGCCAAACAGCTCCAATTGCTGTGGCGTAGCTTCATGCGGAAATGCTTTTTGGATCTGGTCAGACACGTGTTGATTAAGTTAACTAAGCTGGATTGAGTTGAATATGCTAAGAACGCAAATTTATGAATTAATTGATGAGCAATGCCATGAAGAATGGGGCTGAATAAATACAATTACAGACAATGCAATAAAATGTGCTTATGAAGCCAATTACCTAAAAACCAACGTAACTATTCTTCTGCCTTTTCGTAAAAGCACGAATGAATGATTTTCAAATACTTGGTAACCCGTCTGTATGAAAAAAATTTATCTCGAGTTCCTGAGAGGAGTCTCAACCGTATTTATTTTAGGCTGGCACATGGCTTTCCTTGCACCCACAGGCCACCCTACCCGGCTTACCGCCTACTGGGGCACCGACGCACTGATCATGTTTTTTATGCTTTCGGGCCTGGTAATTAATCTTTCTGAATCTAAAAAACCAAAATCTACTTTCGCTTTTATCCGTAACAGGTTTATCCGCATCTATCCTCAGTTTATTGTGGGTATGCTATTGGCATTTTTAGCGCTCTATGTTACAAATACTTCTTTTCCATCCTTACTAACCATTGTAGGGAACTTCTTTATGGTAAGCACTATGAAGGATTATATGGGTTACGTGGTGCCAAGTATCCAGAGCAACCTTCCGGTGTGGTCACTGTCATTCGAAGTAGCCTTTTACCTGCTGTTTGCATTAACTATTGGGCGCTATCAAAAAAAAGCCATATTTTATTGGTTTATACTTTCCCTTATTGCCATACCGCTTTACTTTTTGAGGGCTGAGCGGGATGCTTTAACCCATATTATAGCTGTATTCGCGTTTTCATCAGTTTGGATAGTGGGGTATTACATTTATCAGTACCGCGATTATTTTTATGTGGAGAAATACACCGTGCTTTTCGGGCTTGGCATCCTCCCCTTAATTTCAAGGATGCAATTTTCCCCCAATTTCTATGATCCTTTAAAGTATTTTATCTTTTCCATTTTTGCCATCCCTTTCTTCAGGTATTGCCTGCAATTACCCCCGGCAGGCAAAAAAATCAAAATGATCTATTTAATAATTCCGCATACCATTTTTGTTATTGCCGCGCTCACCATCAGGTATATGCCTTTAAAAAATGCGATAGTATACAGCACTTTCCCCTATGTTTATATGGCTATCGGGTATCTTATTGATGTATTAAAAATAAAAGACAGGGTAATCAGCTTTATCAATAAATCGGGCAGTATTATGGGTAAATATTCATACCCTCTGTACATTAGTCATTACACTGTTTTGTTTGTTTTTTCAAATCTAATTCACAATGTATTGCTTTATGTCTTGGTAAGCCTACCCATTATTTTATTAATTGCTTATAGCCTGGAAAACTGGTTTCAACCTGCTGTGATGCGTTATTTTAAGAAAAACAAACAGCCTGGTACCCTACTAAAGCAGCATGACTTACGCCTGCCCCTAACTCCAGCGCTTCCGGCCCAGGCAGAGGGTGCTTAAAAATAAGTTGTTAATATATTTATCAAAAACAAGATCCTTATTAATATTGCAGGTAGCAAATAACAAAAAATAGTTACTTTTGCTTATCTGCATGAGCGACAATAACAATTATACCGATAATAACTTTAACCTGTACCAGGCTTACAGTTACACCTTATTATTACAGATTGAGGCAACATCATTTAGTTATGCGGTTGTTAATGACACCCACCTGCTGGTTTCGGCTCAAAACTGCGAGCTGCAGGAGCTTACCCAGCCCCTGGCATTAAACGACCTGCTGTCTGCTACCTATAAAAAGGTAATCATCGGGATGCCAGCATCCGGGCTTACCCTTATCCCCAATAGTTTATTCATAAAAGAACAAGTTTCAGGTTTTGCCCGTTTTTTGGATGTAAAGGAGGATGAAAAGGTTTTCGCCCAAACCCTTGATGACGTAAATGCAATTATTTATAAAACCAAAGACACGCTGGTTTCTGCTGTAGCAAAATTCGGTTTGCAAAACACGGTCTATACCGCTAAAGGATGGATAAAAGCTATAGCTAAGAGCAGCCCGCCCAACAATAAATTGTACCTGGAAGTAAGTAAGGATAAGGTACAATTTTTATACTTCGCATTAAACACACTGCGGTTTTATAACGCTTTTGAGTTTAAAAACGAAGATGAGCTGGCTTACTTTACGTCGTTTGTAGCTGATGAGCTAAGCCTGAAAGCTCAATTTATTACCCTGGTGGTAAGCGGCGATGTTACTGCCGGCGATAAAAACCTAACCAGGCTGGCTTACTTTTTCCCTAAAATTGAATTGAACGAGCTAAAAGTGCTGGAACTGCCCGGCCAGATAGCGTCACATAAATTCCTGGCTCTTGCCGCTTTATCACTATGCGGATCATCGGAGGCAGTTTAAAGGGGCTGAGGCTTAACCCGCCAAAAAATTTGCCGGTGCGCCCTACTACCGATCTGGCCAAAGAGGCCCTATTCAACATCCTGCAAAACAAAATTGAATTTGAAGGTATAAAAGTGCTCGATCTGTTTAGCGGCACAGGTAACATTTCAATGGAGTTTGCTTCACGGGGCGCTGACCAGGTAATATCTGTTGACCGGAGCATTCATTGTGTGCATTACCTTAAAGATGCTGCCCGCCAGCACGGCTTAACAAGTATTAAAGCATTTAAGGATGATGTTTTTAAATACCTGAAACTGGAAACAGAACAGTTCGACCTGATATTTGCTGATCCGCCTTATGATATGAACATGATCCCCGAGATTCCAAAGATCATATTTGAGAAAAACCTGCTGTTGCCCGGCGGCTTGTTGATTGTTGAACATCAATCCATGCAAAATTTGAGTAATCATCCTGCTTTTACCGAACAACGAAAATACGGGCACTCCTCTTTTTCGTTTTTCAATAATTAAATGTAACTAAAAAGCAAAATCAGCAGTATAAAAGGCATTACTAATTTACTTTAAAATCATACCCCCTGATGATTAAAGCCGAAGCCCGAAGTATGCAATTAAAAGATAACACCAAGTATTGGTTAGTCTGTATTATTATGATAATTGCAGCCTTTGTGCAATGTTACAAAACAATCCATGACCTTCACTGGGCCAGCGAGCCCGATTTTGACCGGGACATAGCCTATATCCGTGCTACTCTTAACGGCAATTATGGCCAGGACCCTAATATAGCGGGCCAGTACATGTGGTATAACCCAATGCTTTTTTTAATGGAAACATTAGCAGTAAAGCTTACCGGCCTGCCCATAAACATAATTGTAGCACGCGCGGGTGCGTTTATAAACCTGCTTAGCCCCATTACGTTTTTCTTTATGGCTACAAAACTTTTTGATTTTAAAGTTGGATTGGCAGCATTCCTTTCGTTTTTATTTTTGGTGAATGGTAATTTGCCTTGCTGGGGCGGGGCCACCTATTCTCCGTGGCTTATTTCTGATACATTTTCGCAATTTTTATTTTACATCAGCATTTTCTTTTGCTACAAGGCTTTTGTCGAACAAAAACTGTTTTGGTTTATTATATTGGGCGCCTCCCTGGGCTTAACATTTCTTGGGCATTCCGCGCCTGTTTTCATAATTATTTTAATAATGGTGTCTATCCAGGGGCAAAAAGTTATAAAAGCATTAAGAGCGAAGGAGTATCCTGCTATTGGGAAATTCTTTTTGCAAGGGGGCGTTACTATAATACCTTTTATCATATTCGCCTTTCCATTTCTTTATTACGTTTACGGTAAATACCATTTCCATTTTGTTAACCACGAAATTTTGGAATGCGCCCCGGGGATCTTTGCGCGTAAGGAAACCTTAACATTGCTCAAATTAAATATTACCTTTTCCTTACCCATTTCAGTTATCGGACTGGTATGGTTTTATAAAAAATTTGAGAATCCGATACTCCGGAAAATAGTTTGGAACTGGCTTTTTATCTGCCTTGGTATGTATATATACGAATCGGTACAGCCTACAACAGACCATATTTTCCATATTAATCTTCCCGATACAATACCTGCATTTCACTATTTCTTTTACCTGAAAGCTTTGCAGTCTGTTTTCTTTGGATTTGGCTTTATATTCCTGTTATCCAAGGCAGTACAGTGGGTAAACAGTTTAAATAAGAAGAGCTTCACGCTTAAATTTTCAAACAACCTGGTAATTGCCTGTGTGTTGCTTTATACTCTTTGCTATTATCCTATTTATAGCCACAGGGCAGATTTTGTTGATTTAAGGGAACAAGCCATCCAAAAAGGGAACGAAAAAGATAAGATAGAGGTGTACAATTTCATCACCAAAAATGTGCAGCTTGATAATGTTCTTCTATGTGAACATGATTTATCACTTTTTCCGGTGATGCCTACCGCTATAAAAATGGTATCTGTCGAAACGTTTTTCTCCAATCCTTATATCAGCTATACGCAACGGGAAGATGACAGGAATGCTATGCTTAGTTATCTTAGTTCAGCCACACCGGCAAGTGCAATAAAACTGTTCAGTGATTATAAAGTAAGTGTGATTTTGCTGACTAACAAAGATTATGCAAAGTATAAAAGCCCGGCTTTTGCTACGGATAAAGTAATCTTTAAAAATGATTCTTTTACGTTGATGTCATTTGAGATCCGCAAGCCGGATATTATGGCAAACAACCTCTGATGTTTGTTTGGCGACCTATTTGGTGTGAGGCGCGAAGCGTCGCGTCTCTACTTTCTAAAGGGCTTATAAAATGCTTTGGTAGCCAGTGCAAGCATGGCCTTATCCCCGCTTGAATCGCCGTAGCAATAGATCTCATCGTATTCCTGCAGATCGAACTCCGCTTTTATCCTTACGGCTTTTTCCTCTCCATTATTATTAACGCCGTCAATATAACCGGTGAGTGCCCCATTAGCTGTTTGCAATTTGGTAGCTATTAAGCCAAGTCCGACGGCATCGCTCCACTTTTTTATCCAGTTTACCGGCGAGGCTGATACTACAACAATTTCAAACCCTTGTGCTTTTAACCTTGCTATCTCTTCTAAAGCGCCCGGGCGAATCATTACGGGCAATGTGTTATCTATAAATTCATCGCACCCTAACTGAAAGGATTTAAGCCCCATCCCTTTAAAAAAATAGCCAAGCATCCTTTCTTTCGCGGCCTGGTTCGAAACCAGCTTCATTTTAAGGCCAATCAAAAAAGGTGCATTAAGCAAAAAACCGGTATAAAAATCAACCTTGCCCTTTTGGTATTTAATTACCTCCAGCAAAGTATCTTTTGTGGTAATAGTACCGTCAAAATCAAAAAAAGCTATTTTCTTCACAGCTTCATTTTTTTAAATTGAAACTCAGGAATATTTTTGATGATCAGCATGATATATCGCCAAAACCATTTGACGTAGATGGTATTTTTCTTCTTTTTAAATGCCTCAAAAACAATGGCGGCCACTTCATCAGGTGTAGAGGTAAGTGGTTTGGGTAATGGCAGATTTTCGGTCATCCTGGTATAAACAAAACCGGGCTTCACCGTCATAACATGCACATTATCTTTAAAACATTTATTTCTTAATCCATCCAGGTAGGCAGATAGCGCTGCTTTTGAGCTGCCGTATATTAGCTTGCTTGCCCGCCCCCTGTCGCCTGCTACTGAACTTATACCGATGATGGTGCCCTTTTTAAGAGCGGTATAATGTTTTGCTGCAATATTTAATATAGAAACAACGCCCGTATAATTTACATCTATCATCATTTGGGTGAGGTCCCATTCATTAAATGCATCATCTTCTTCGTGCATTGTTCCAAAAATAGATATGGTAATATCAGGCTTGGGGTTTAAGCTTCTAAAGAAAGCCGCATGTGTGTGGTATTGAAGCGCATCAAACCCGTGGATCGAACACTCAACATTGTAACGAATCTCGATATCGCTCTTCAGCGGTTCAAGTTGTTCGGGCTTCCGCGCAGCTAATTGGATATTAAAGTTTTCAGCCGCAAATTTCTTTGCTATCGCGATGCCGATATCTGATGTTGCACCCAGTACAAGTACGGTTTCCATGTATAATTATTTGGTGTCAGTTAATAGTAAACGATCAGACTGGAGAGACCTGATCTTTCCATCCGGGTTATATTTTTTTACGATGTTTTTAAATTTTTCCAACTCAGGGTATCCGCCTTCTAACATCCCGGGTTTCATCCGTGCGTCTTTCGACAGGTATAACCTTCCATTATATTTCAGCACCAGCACATCCAGTTCATCCAAAAAACTTAACAGTCCTTTCCGCACCGGGAAATCAAGGGCAAGCGTATAGCCCTCTTTGGGAAAAGAGATCATGCTTTCCTGTTTGCCAAAAACTTTTAGTACCGCAAGGAACGAGCCCAACCCCTCATCCGAGATCCTGTTTAATATTTCAACCAGGCCCTGCTTTGCTTCCAATGGCACAACAAACTGGTATTGCACAAAGCCGCTTTTACCGTACAGGCGGTTCCAGTGCAAAACCTTGTCAAGCGGGTAAAAAAAGGGCTCGTATGAAACAACGTTATTTATTTCCTTTTTAAAGTTTTTGGTATAATACAAAAAATTAAAAGCCTTAACAGTAAACTTGTTAAGCACCCACGAAGGCATATTTATCGGAAAATTTATCTGTTTATTCCCGGGAAGCTTTAGAGGGTTACTTCGCTGACTTTCATCAACATCATTAATTGCTGCATGTTCGCCAAGCATTAAAATACTCCGTCCAAAATGCTTCCCTTTTTTCAGGCAGTCTATCCATGCTACTGAATAGGTATAATCCTTATAGGTGTCAAAAAGCTCCATCAACTCCTGTAAGTTTTCTGCTTTAACCTGTTTTTGTTTGATAAGGGAAGTTTCAATCTTCTTAAGCCTGAACTTTACCCGGCTGATTACACCGGTTAGCCCCATTCCGCCGCAGGTTGCTTCAAAAAGATCAGGGTGGTTAAGCGGCGAGCAGGTAATTACCTCGTCAGACGCAATAACCAGGTCAAATTCAATAACATGATTTGAAATAGAACCATCAACATGGTGGTTTTTACCGTGCACATCGCTGGCCAGCGCACCGCCAATAGTTATAAACTTGGTTCCTGGCGTTACCGGCAAAAACCAGCCACTGGGAACTATAACAGTGAGGATCTGGTCTAAAGTGATCCCGCTTTCACATTCAAAAACCCCCTTATCCTTATCAAAAGAAAGTATTTTATTGAATTTTAGTGTAGAGATAGTCCTTCCGGAAAGCGATGCGTCGCCATAGCAGCGCCCGTTTCCACGTGCAATGAAAGGCTGATCTTTTGCTATTAATTGATCAAGCTGATCTGCAAAAACAAAACTTTCCTCGTTACTTTCTATAACCGGGTAATTGCCCCAGTTTGCAAGCCATTTTTTCATTTAAATAGTAAGTTAAATTGATGGCCTATATTAGTCATTAATTAAAAATTGGGGAATTTGGCAAATACAAAAGTATGTAAACACTAACTATCCATAAAAGAATAGTTACCTGTATAAAACGATCTTTATAGAGTATATCAGTTGGTGAACCTGCTTTTTGCTTTACAAAAACCAACTGCATATAACGCATTATACCTGCTATTACAAAAATGCTTGAATAATATAACCGGTAAGTCCCCAGCCTTGTAATTGTTTTTGGCGAAACCGTGTAACTGATGTAAGCCACAATAATTATTGCACTGAAAAGCCCCAGCATGGTGTTTAAATATTCAAGGTTATAACCGCTTATTGATTTACGCATTTCGGTACCGGAGGATTCTTTTAAGAGTATATCATCACGGCGTTTGCCAATTGCCATAAACAGCGCTAAAAGAAAGGTCATGATGATGAGCCAGTCGGAACTGTCTGTATGCGTAATAATAGCGCCCCCTTTAACCCTGAACACAAAGCCGGCCGCCAGGATCAACATATCCAGAATGGCTATATTTTTTAACCCGAATGAATAAGCAAGATTCATAACAAAGTACACTCCCAGCACCAGTAAAAACTCTAAATCTGGGTTAGCGACATAAGCAAAAGCACATCCTGCTATAATAAGGCACGCGCATATAATTACTGCATGTGCAGGTTTAACCATACCCGATGCCAGCGGGCGCTTACTTTTAACCGGGTGCTTTCGGTCATCTTCAATATCACGGTAATCATTAATAATGTAAATACTGCTGGCTATACAGCAAAATGCAGCAAAGCCGGCTAAAAGCAATTCAATTTTTGAGGAAGTAAAAATATGCTTCGCAAAAAAGGAAGGCACGAAAAGGAAAAAGTTTTTGGCCCAGTCCTTTGGTCTCAATAGCTTTATATAATATTTCATCAGCAATTAATTAAGCCCTATTACGAACCCCGGCAGCTAAGAGTTGCGATTGTGATACATTAGGCTGTGTAATTTACCTAAATAAATGCCGCAGGTTGAATTAACTTCATCAATTAGCAAACCTGCCCGTAATTAATTGATGATATTGAATAATGATTTATAAATTTGTTTTATAAACACCCGTTATAATGAAGATCGCTCTTTTCCCGGGATCATTTGATCCGGTTACCAAGGCCCACGTTGATATCGTAAAACGATCCGTAGGCCTTTTTGATAAGGTTTACATTGGCATTGGTGTTAACAGCACCAAGGCGGGACTGTTAAGTGTTGAGCAAAGAGAGCAAATGCTGCGGGCGGTATTCCAGGCAGATGACCGGATCCACATTGTTGCATATGAGGGGCTCACCGTCAATTTCTGCAAAAGCATCGGGGCGGCATATATGATCCGCGGCATTCGTACCGTTTCTGATTTTGAGTATGAAAAAGCAATAGCCCAGATGAATCATTCTCTCGACCCTGAAATTGAAAGTATTTTTATTGTAAGCAAACCCGGCTATTCATCCATCAGTTCAAGCATTGTGCGTGAAATTATGCGTTATAACGGTGATGTAAGTCAGTTTATACCTAAAGAGGCATTGGCTTATCTTTAAGAATTATCATTTATTTAATATCGAATAATGAATTTCGAATATCCAATGCCGAAATACTTCATCATTCAATATTCTTTATTCGATATTTCTACCCAACTAGCTGTGTATTTTATCCACAAGCTTCTCCTTTACCAGCACATCCATAATTGATGGAAATGTATTTTCCACTATCGGGCTTATGTCTCCCTTTTTAAACCAGCGAACATCTGTTATTCCTTCTTCCTTTTGCGGTTTCAAATTATTCTGGCCTTTGCTGCGCATATTAAACCAATAAGTTTTTTTCAGCACAACATCGCCTTTATATATATAGGAGTGATAGGTTTTACAAATCCTTTCTTCCAGCTTGCTCACCTTTATGCCACACTCCTCTTCCACCTCGCGTACAGCTGCTTCTTTGGTGCCTTCCTGCTTCTCAATTTTACCTTTTGGCAGGTCCCATTTGTTGTTCCGGTAAATAAATAAATATTCATCATATTCATTTTTAACCAGTCCGCCTGCGGCTCTAATAAGCAAAACACTTTTAGCAACAGATTTTAAATACGCCTTTGCATCATCACAAAGCACATAAAAAAACTTACTTGGGTGACTTAAAACCCAGGTATAAACTATTTTCAGATCAAATGCAGCAGCATCAATCTGTTTGTAGTTACGCGTCTTTTTAGGTTCTGATTCTGTTAGCAGAATAACCTTTTCGTTAATATAAATTCTGTATTTTTGCGCCATGTTTAATAAAAGTGAAATAGAGCAGCAAGTTGCCGAATTCCTGCTGCAAATTAAAGCAATTAAATTACAACCTGCCAACCCTTTTACATGGGCAAGCGGCTGGAAATCGCCGATTTATTGCGACAATCGCATTACCTTGTCGCATCCCACCATCCGTACCTATATCAGGCAGCAATTAACCTCATTAATACAGGAAAAATTTGGCTCGGTTGGCTGCATCGCCGGTGTGGCTACTGCAGGCATACCACAAGGTGCACTGGTTGCACAAGACCTTGGCCTTCCGTTTATATATGTACGCTCAAAACCGAAAGATCACGGTACAGGCAGCCTTATTGAAGGCGACCTGTCATTAACCGGCAAAAGAGTGGTAGTTATTGAGGACCTGATCTCAACAGGCAAAAGCAGCCTGCAGGCCGTTGAAGCCTTGCGCGACGCGGGATACGATGTAGCAGGACTTGCTGCTATATTTAGCTATGGATTTGATGTAGCCACAGATAACTTTAAACAGGCAAACTGTCCGTTCTATACCTTATCAAACTATGGAGCGCTTATAAAATATGCCGGCGAAAATCAATATATATCAGACAGCGATGTGGATGTGTTAAAAAAATGGCGCGAAGACCCTGCTGGCTGGGGGAAATAGAGAGAAGTTGGCAGTTTTTAGTTTGCAGTTGGCACTTTTGTGTAAACAGCTAATTAATTTCTCCACTTACGCTTTATTACCTATCTAACTGCCTACTGCAAACTAAAAACTGCCAACTGAAATGACCACCTTTGAAAGTAAAGTAACCATACAGCAACCTGTAAATAAAATATTTGAATTCCTGGCTGATCTGAACAATCATCAGAAATTAATGCCCGCTGAGGATATCCAGAACTGGAAATCAACCTTTAATGAGGCCAGCTTCAACATAAAAAACACGATAAACCTTAGTCTTAAAGTCGATAGCAGGGTTGAAAACAAGGAGATAAGAATTATACCGGCTGAAAAGGCGCCGTTTGAAATGGAACTAAAATGGGAGTTATCGTCAGATAATGATCAAACAGAGGTTGTATTTACAATAAATGCTGATCTGAACATGATGATGAAAATGGTTGTGTCCGGTCAGTTAAAAAAACTTACCGAACACGAAACCAATAGTTTGAATTTTCTGTTTAGTTAAATGCGCTCTGCTTCTTAATTGCTTGCCATTCCAGGAATTAATATTCCTTTTTGGTGCGTAAATGAAGTATTACAGTGAGCACATTGATAACCAACAACAAGGTTACTACAATTACCATAACAGTTAATTAATTAGGGATTAATTAGGGTTAAAAACTGAGACAATATAATTACGTATTATTTAATTTCAAAGTACGCAGGAAAATAATTTATTTAATTTATTAACATTTTTTCTTACGTACATCCAATAACAAAAAATTCCGTAAAAACGTCTATTTAACGGTTAATACAATCAATTTGTTACATTTCAGACGGAATTTAAATAACGATAAAATAAAGCTATGTTAATAAGTTTGGTTAATTACCTTACTTTTGCAGCAAATTAAAGGAGCAGGAATGATCACGGTATCGAATTTATCTTTACGCTATGGCAAGCGTACACTATTTGAAGATGTAAATCTTAAGTTTACACAAGGCAACTGTTATGGCATTATTGGCGCTAACGGAGCAGGTAAATCTACATTTTTAAAGATCTTATCGGGCGAGATAGATCCATCCAGCGGATCGGTAAGTTTTACACCCGGCGAACGGATGGCAGTACTTAGCCAGAATCATTATGCTTTTGACGAATTTACGGTTATTGAAACCGTTATGATGGGGCATAAAGAAATGTATGCCATAATGAAGGAAAAGGATGCCATTTACCTAAAAGAAGATTTTACCGATGCTGATGGCGAACGTGCCGGTGAGCTGGAAAATCTTTTTGCCGAAATGGATGGATGGAATGCCGAAAGCAATGCCGCTACCCTACTGAGCAACCTTGGTATTAAAGAA
>Ga0193702_1000493_pt1 | contig 13101 bp, 11 predicted proteins | sample U3a1metaG_FD_143060 | JGI IMG/M metagenome (GOLD analysis project Ga0193702, IMG submission 143060) | Soil microbial communities from a riparian zone of the East river system, Colorado, United States - U3a1 | ecosystem: Environmental > Terrestrial > Soil > Riparian zone | place: USA: East River... | reverse complement strand
AATTTAAACTACCGCTTAATAAAATTATTATTAATATTGCAGAACTTAAAATTATCTCATAAGAAATCATAGCAGCAGTGGATCTTAAAGAACCTAAAAAGGCATATTTAGAATTAGCTGACCAACCGGCTAATAATATTCCATATACTTATGTTGTATTCTTCTACCTTGTAAAGTAATAATAAGACCAGATTGTACTAATTAAATTACTTTATTTAGATATAAGCTGAATACATAACGCCTCGTTTCCTCGGCTAATAGAGTAAGCCTTACGCTATATATCTATCCTCTATTCTTCAAGAGGTATTCGAGGAGTGCCTGCCAGCGAACGCCACGGGGAGGCAGCCTAATACATAACGAATAACCATCTACTCGTTGCTCTTTTACACATTTACCATAACCTGGTATTAGAGGTGTTTTAGATCCACGAACATCCATTTTGATTTTCATCAAATCTCATAACTTGTTACTATCTCCAATTAATTAGATTGGCCCCTCTCCTTACCCTTTTAGGTTAAGAGGTTAGTACTATGAGCTCTTAGGATTTACCCGGAGTTTGGCTATTTTAGAGTGATTTAAACTTGCTTAAGGTTTAAACGGGTATAAAAAAACAAATTTTTTTCTTCATAAAAATATGCGTAGTAACAGTGAAAAAAATAATAATTAAAGGCTTATAGATCTTTTAAAGTAAACTTCTTTCTCTCCAAATACGAAAGGTAGTATAAAAGATTTACCTGTATTTAATCTATATTTAATTATATGCTTATTTACATTAAAAAATTTGCTGTCATTTCTAAATTATCAAAACAATAAAGAAATAAACCTTCTTTATCGTAAACCTCAATTTCTACATTCCCTCTACCTTTTCATAAATTTGTTCTGATTTAATAAAAATTTTCCATCACCTATGCTCGAAGCCTTTCAGCCTTTGTCCTATTGAGCGCAGGCCATAGGGAGGCAAGAGGGATAAACTTACAAATTTGATGGTTTATTTAAAATATTTTTTACTTTTTCTAATAGTAAGTTATAATTTCATTTTTTTTTCTGTGTTAAGCTCTACAGTCCGAAGTTCACAGTCCGCAGGAGAAATTAATTTTTTTGTTGAGTTCTTAAAATTAGCTTGTGCCTAGTGGTAGGATGGCTACAACCAACCCAATAGGTCCAGTCTTGCCTTGCCTCTTGTGCTCTTTCTCGGTAACCGAGTAACCGACTAAAAAAGTAGAATAGAACACCGTGGGTTACCCACTCTTGTTTACACAATTGCGCTCTGTCGTTAGAACAGCGACGACTCTGTCTCGGTAACCGACTAAAAAGTAGAATAGAACACTCTGTTGCCCTTTCTTCGTAGAATAGAACACCGTGGGTTACCCACTCTTGTTTACACAATTGCGTACCTACTCTTGTTTACACTCGGTAACCGAGTAAACACTGCGCTCGGTTACCGACGACTCTTGTTTACACTGTGTAAACACTGCGCTCTCGCTTGCGCACAGACGACTCTTGCCTCTTGTGCATTTGCGAAATGAAAAGCAATCGGTAACCGAGTAAGCTAAGAGCAACATTTGTCATTCCGTTCTTATTTTTATTATAAGAATACAAACAACCTTTTCTCGCACCTTCCTCTTTCGTTAGAACTCGGTTACCGACGATTGCTTTTCATTTCGCAAGTGCAACAGAGGCCAGAGTGGGTAACCCACGGTGCGCAAGCGCGAGCAAAAGAGGTTTTTTATTCTTATTCTTATAATTATAATCAAAATAAGAACGAAAGGAAATGTAAGCTAAGAGCAAAGGTTTGTTTGATTCTTATAATACAAATAAGTGTTCTAACGACAGAAATGACAAGCAATCGTCGGTGTTCTATTCTAGAAGACAGAGTTCTATTCTAGAAGACAGAGGAAGCTAAGAGCAAATGTAAGAATCAAAAGAGGAGACATTACTACTTAATCTATTATTATTCATATGACTAGATATTGCCACAATTAAATTAGCTCCTTCTTCAGATAAATGCCAACCATGTGTTTTTAATTCTAATATGTTTTTTCAATCTTTATAATCTAATTCTTAGTTTTTTTGGTAAGAAAATTTAGTTTATTAAAAAAAGGAACTATAATATGACTTAAAAATGAATGATCATTAATATTTAAATTTAACATAAGTTTTATATTCTCAGAAAGCTTAGACTTTTGTTCTTCTAATATTTGGACAGGATTACTGTTAATTCTTTTAGTTTTAAAATTACCAGATAATTCTAATAAAAATAATTTAATAGCCTCGAGAACCCTTTTTTTCAATTATTGATTGAACTATATTAAATCTAAGAGGAAAACTTTTTGAAGTAGAAACAGAGAATGAACCATCACCTTCTATAAATCCTAGTAACCAATAAGGTGTTATTAAGATTTTATGAGAATTAGGTAAAATAAAATTAGTTCTTAAAGTATTCATTGAATTTTTAAGCGCTCTAATTTTATCAAATAATGTTGAATTTTCTGTTAAGGATAAATTTGTGCTTCGCGTTTTATTATGATATAATAATAAACCTTCTTTAAACGCAAAATAGTTTAAATATTTTGTAGTATTTAAAGGTTTAATTTCTAGAATATTAAATAGTTTCTGTAATTCTTCATACTTGCTAATTCTAAGTACTAACGTACTAACGTACTAACGTACTAACGTACTAACGTACTAACTACTAACTACTAACTACTAAAAGTAGCCGTATTTTTATGCGTATAAATTTTACCTACTTCAAGTTTTGTTTTATATAATGAAGTACTTTAATATCATCTAGATGTATTTTTATATTAAAATAAAAAGAAAATCTATGTCCTAAATCTAAAATAATAAAATTAGATTCTGCATCAAAAAATCCTGAAAACCAATGGTCAAATTATTCAAATGAAATGTTATTTAAATTTTAATAAGTAGTATTATTAGTAGATTAATTTCTTTTTTGACCTACACTTTTTAAAGACAGTGTAATTATTTTTTTTTGTTTTTTTTTTGTTTTTATTTTGTAATCCTTATTTTGTTTGAAAGCTAATTTATCTTTTTTTAAATGAGAATTTAGAATTAGTTGGCCTAGGCCTACCAAACTGAAAATAATAACCCGATTACTCCTAAAGAAGATAAGGCTAAAGTATATAATATCCCTAAACTTAAATCTGATAAGACTAGTCCTTGACCAAAAGGTATTACAGCCCACTAATACTTCAATTTAATTATTTTTATAGTTGAAAATATTTTTAATTATAATTTTAAATATAATTTATAACTAGTTAAATTTAAGTCTTTGATTAAAGACCTATTTTATAATTCATAGAAGGAATTACATAAATTTTTATTAAATCTATTAAATAAGGTAATGATGATTTGTTAATTCTTATCCTATAAGCCCGATTTTATGTTAATGTTTGTTTTTAATTCAAACAGTGCACAAGATAAATTGAACTTATTTTCTAATATTGAAATTAAGTGTAACACCTCTACCTTAGAAAAAGAATCAGTACACAGAACTAAATAACCTTTAGCTTTATTAAAGGATCCATCATCCATAATTCAGTAAGCTAATGAAACAGGGGTTAATCTTAAATAACTATTTTTAGGTAAAATTTTAATGTTTTTATTATTTAATTTAACATAAAATTCTTCATTAACCCAATTAAAATAAGTATATTTTAAAGTACTAAAACCAATATCCTTATGTAAACCTTTAGTTAAATTATTTAATTTTCTGTTATAAATTTTTGGTTCTGTCTTAACATATTGTTTAAAGATTGAATACAAATGATAAATTAATTTTTTGTTCTTTAAAGACATATAAAATCGTAATCTGGTATTACCTTTAAAATGAGTACGTTCTGCTGTTAAATCTCCTAACATTGAACCAAATATCACTTCTTTTTGATAATCAGTCAAATCTGAAGCAGGAGGAGTTTTAGGTCCTTTTCTCCTTAAATTAACAATCCCTTTCTGGATTCCTTAATATACAGGAATAGAGTTTAAATAAAAAAATTCACTATTATAATTTAATATTTTTAAAAATATACCCAACTATTTAATATGAAGAAATTTTGGACTATATCTTTAATATAAAGTTACAAAACTTACCTTATACTATTTCACGTGTAGTCTCTGAGGATCCTACTCTTACAAAACAATGTATTATTTTTGGTTTCCTGCTGATTATCCATTGTATTAAACTTTAAATTATTACTAATATAGAGAGTATTAAAGTTATTAGGACGTCCCAGCATATAGTGAAATTTTAATTAGGCCAGGGTTAATTAACCTAATAAACTAAATACTAATGTAGAGACAGGGGCTAAATAAAAAATAATTTTATTAGATTGAGAAGGTATAACTGTTTCTTTTAAAATTAATTTTAAAGCATCAGCAAAAGGTTGAAGAATACCATAATAACCTACAGTATTCATGGTTATCAAATTTATCCTACAAATAAATATCTTATTATCTTTTTTTATTCATACCTGCTCTAATTTCCTTAATTTTTGTAAGCCTGATGTTGTTAAATGATCCTTAGTTCTCATTAACTCTGCTACTTTGTTGTAGTATAATTAATCTTGACATTTGCTTTTCATCCCTCGCTTGTGAGTAGGCCTAGGCCAACCCCTTGCCCTTTTGTTCGGATATATCGTCTTATTTGAAGACTAATATAAGAACAACAGAGCAATTGTTCTAAACAAAACTAATAATAAGAACAAATGTAACAGAGGAGTTATTGCAAAAAAGTAGAAGGGTGCCTACCCTTGGTAGCTGCATACTCAGAATTTGAACTATAATATTTTAGAATATTTATTTGGTTAGAAGGGATTTTGACTGGATAACGACTTTCGCCGCCCATTAGAGTACACCTTAATAGCATTAATTTAGATTTAATGCAACAACTACCGTCTACTCGTTGCTCTTTTACTGTATCCTTTATATATACTGATTTAGATCCGCGATAACCCATTTCGTTTTCACTCATTCTATAGCTTATTACCGTACCAGAGTAATTAGTTCCGCCACTTATAACCTTTCGGAAATAGTTTGGTACTATAGTCTTTAGGGTGTCCCCGGAGTTTGATAGTTTAACCCACTTAAGTGATTTCCCGATTCACTTTACAGGTCCTACTCTTCTTTGATGTGCGGCTAATTGTTTTCTTTCAATAATTGTCATGAAAGCAACACTCAATAAAACAGGTAAAATTATACTTAAAACATCGGCTAAGTTAAATAAGAGACTCACTAGATTTGCTATTAAAGACGTTGTTACAAATGTAACCATTTCATTGAAAATATTTTTTTATTTTACTCTTAAGATTAATTGTTAACCTTGACCTAGTTGTTCTAGTTATCTCCCATTAAAATTTATCATTTTATCTAAACCCTTCGTAAAGACCCATCAACATTTGCTTCCCTTGCTTCTTGCCTCTCTGGCCTCCCTTTTTGCCCTGTTGTTCGTATATTTCTCCTCATATGAGGATAATAAGCCGAACCGCCCACAGACAGGCTCCCCTGTTGCCTCGTTTGCGGTGCGTTTGCGGTGCGTTTGCGCTGCGTTGTTCTTATTTTGAGCCTGTGCCTAGTGGCATACCCCCCAATAGGTCATTAAGAATACAAACAATAGCCTTTGCCTCTGGGGCTTAAGTTTATATTCTTATTTGTTATAAAAATCAAAATAAGAAGCCACAGGGTAAAAGCAAAGGTCGCTTCCTGTGTTACACAGTCTGGGTAACCCACGGTAACCGATGGTAATGAGTGAGCTTAGGGGAAAAGTTATTTTCATTTATAAAACAACCTCTTTGGCTACTAGGGCCTTAAGCTAGAGAAAACACTTTTTGTACTCTTATAATAAAAATAAGAAATGACAAGCAAATGTTGCTCGCACCTTCTCGGTAACCGAGACAGAGTGGGTAACCCACGGTACGCAATTGTGTAAACAAGAGTGGGTAACCCACGGTGTTCTATTCTACGAAGAAAGGGCAACAGAGTGTTCTATTCTACTTTTGTAGTCGGTTACCGTGGGTTACCCAGACAGAGTCGTCGGTGTTCTATTCTACGAAGAACGAGTTCTAACGAAAGAGCAACAGTCGGTGTTCTATTCTACTTTTGTACAAAGACAGAGCAAGATATGCAAAAGAGGGAGTAATTAATTCAAGCAATTAATAACCTCCACGTAAAGATGGGTAATTTATTACTTAATAATTGACCTCCCCCTGTAAGCTGGGGGGGCGAGAGCCGCCTGTATAATCAAGGGGGGTAATTACTCCTAAAGAACAAGTGCTAAAATTGAGGCAAATTAGGTACAGCTAGAATGACAAATTAGAATGATTGTTTTAATTATCAAGGTAAATATAAAAATTAAACCCCCACTTGTTCGTCTTGTAATCAAGGTGCCCTCTTGAAGCTAATTTATTAGTTAAGTATTTTCTTTTTGTTTTTTTTTAATAAACCTTGCCCTTGCCATTAAAAGAAGGGTTCTTAAATTTACTTGTGCACTTTTGCCTGTTGCCTTTTGCCCTGGCGGAAAAGCAAGGGCCTTCGTTAGAACAGCGCAACTTTTGTTCTTATTTTTACTCTGGCATTCGGTTACCGTGGGTTACCCACTCTGGCATTTGATGCAAAGCAATTGTGCAAAGCAAATGTGCAAAGCAAATGTGCAAAGCAATTGTGCAAAGCAAATGTGCAAAGCAAATGTTAAAATTAAAATAAAACCCCTGTTGCTCTCTTGTTTACTCGGTTACCGTGGGTTACCCAGTGTAAACACTGCGCTCTTTCTTTGTACAAAAGTAGAATAGAACACCGACGACTCGGGCCTTAAGCTAAGAGCAACATTTGCTTGTCATTTCGCAACCTTTGCTCGCACCTTCCTCTTTCGTTAGAACTCGGTCACCGATGATTGCTTTTCATTTCTTTCGTTAGAACACTTATTTTGATTATAAGAATAAAAACAACCTTTGCTCGCACCTTATCGGTGCGCAAGCGAGAGCAAGAGTGGGTAACCCACGGTGTTCTATTCTACGAAGAACGAGCAACAGAGGCCAGAGTCGTCGGTGTTCTATTCTACGAAGACCGAGCGCAATTGTGTAAACAAGAGAGCAACAGTCGGTGTTCTATTCTACGAAGACAGAGCAAGAGTCGTCGCTGTTCTAACGACAGAGCGCAGTGTTTACACTGGGTAACCCACGGTGTTCTAACGAAAGAGTCGGTAACCGACAAGAGAGCAACAGAGGTTGTTTTTAATTCTTATAATAAAAATAAGAAATGACAAGCAATCGGTAACCGAGTAAGCTACGAGCAAAGGTGGGCGGTTCGGCTTATTCTCCTCATCTGAGGATAAATATCAGAACAACAGAGCAAATGTTCTTAGTTTAATAATAAAAATTCAAACAATGAACAGCAAATGTGAACAGCAAATGTGATTCAAAATTTAAAAAACAATTCAAATTGGAAAACGACTTAATTAACTTTGATTGGATTAATGAAGGGTTAAATTAATTATATTTAAATCTTTTTTTTAAGAGTTGTTTGTATTTTTTTTATATTTTATTTTATTTAACACATTCTAATTATTTATTGTTTTTATTTCCCTTGGCTCACTGTGCCTCCCCCCACCGGTGGGTAATTACTTTTGCATTTGAAATGAACTTTCGCCTATTGCTCGTTCTTTGTAAAATAGAACACCGTGGGTTACCCAGTGCCAGGCTACGAGAAAAGCTTCCCTTGTCTCTTGCTTGTGACCTTCGGCTTTTAATACTTATTTTTTTACAAAGTAAAATCAGAACAAAAATGGCAAGGCTAGAGAAAAGGTTACCTTGCTCGGTTACCGACCATGTGTTACACAGTCTCGGTAACCCACGGTAACCGTGGGTAACCCACGCTAACCGATGGTAATGAGTGACTTATTATTTGTACCCTGTGCCTAGTGGTAGGATGGCTACAACCAACCCAATAGGTCAATAAGAATACAAACTAGGGCAACAGGCAAAGGGCAACAGGCAAAAAACTGAATTTATAAATCAACCTCTGTGGCATCTCTCTTGTTTACACAATTGCGCACTCTGTGGCTCTTTCGTTAGAACTCGGTTACCGACGACTCTGTCTTCTAGAATAGAACACTCTTGTGCTCTGTCGTTAGAACAGCGTGGGTTACCCACTCTTGCCTCTTGTGCTCGGTTACCGACTCTGGCTCTTTCTCTGGGTAACCCAGGGTAACCCACGGTGCGCAGTGTTTACACTGGGTAACCCACGGTGCGCAAGCGAGAGTCGGTAACCGACAAGAGTGGGTAACCCAGTAACCGAGTACAAAAGTAGAATAGAACAGCGACTGTTGCAACTCTGGCCTTAAGCTGCGAGCAACATTTGCTTTTCATTTCTGTCGTTAGAACACTTATTTGTATTATAAGAATAAGAATAAGAATAAACAACAACCTTTTCTCGCAGCTTCCTCTGTCTTCTAGAATAGAACTCGGTTACCGACGATTGCTTGTCATTTCTTATTTTTATTATAAGAATAAAAACAACCTTTGCTCTTAGCTTATCGGTGCGCAAGCGAGAGCAAGAGTGGGTAACCCACGGTGCGCAAGCGAGAGCACAAGAGGCAAGAGTCGTCGGTAACCGAGTTCTAACGAACGAGCAACAGAGGTTTTTGTTATTCTGATAATACAAATAAGAAATGACAAGCAATCGTCGCTGTTCTATTCTAGAAGAAAGAGTTCTATTCTAGAAGACAGAGGAAGCTAAGAGCAAAGGTTGTTGTATTCTTATAATAAAAATAAGAAATGAAAAGCAATCATCGCTGACCGAGTTCTAACGAAAGAGGAAGCTAGAGCAAAGCTTGTTTTTGTTTATTCTTATAATACAAATAAGTGTTCTAACGACAGAAATGACAAGCAATCGTCGCTGTTCTATTCTACGAAGAACGAGTTCTATTCTAGAAGAAAGAGGAAGCTAGAGAAAAGGTTGTTGTTTTGTTTTAGAATAAAAATACGAACCCTCTACTCTTACATCGATTTATTTAGATTTAGACTTTTATTTTATTTTTATGATTATTTTTAGTTGACCTTTGCTATTGTCTATTTGTACTTTCCCCCTCATATTTATATGTTTTATTTTCTTTTTTTACTCTTTTTTTTACTATTTGGACTATTTTTAGTTTAGTTACTATTTTATTTAAAAGCCTCATTCATCAATATTGTTTATTTTAAAGGGTGGTAGTAAAATAACAGGGTAAAATTGAGCCTCAGCAAAAGGGGGTTTAAACCTAAAATTAAAAAACACACCTCTCCCTACTGGATAATTAGAGCGCAAGTATATTATTACTTAATTCCTTGACCCTTGTTCTTATTTTTATTATTACTTTTGCATTTTCAACTTTTGCATTTTCAACTTGTGCATTTTTGCTCGGTTACCGTGGGTTACCCACTCTTGCCTGAACCTAGACCAACTTTTGCTCTGTTGTTAGGTTTTTAGCCTGTACCTAGTGGTAGGATGGCTACAACCAAGCCAATAGGTCTAGTCGGGCGCTGCCTCGGCCAAAGGTAACAATAAAAAATTTAGGCCTTGCTGTAGCGTTCTTAATTTTAGTCCCTCATAATAAAACAGCGGCCTTTGCTATGGCGGTACTGGCAACAGGCAACAGTTCAATTCTTTCGTTAGAACACTTATTTTTATTATAAGAAAAAGAAAAAGAATAAGAATAAAAAAGCATTGCTCTATCTTCCTCTTTCGTTAGAACTCGGTCAGCGATGATTGCTTGTCCTTTCGTTCTTATTTTTATTATAAGAATAAAAAACCTCTGCTCTTAGGTTCCTCTCGCTTGCGCACCGTTTGCTTCCCTTGCTTTTTTTCGCTGTTCTAACGAAGGGGGGGTTGCTACCATTGTCATGGTAATGAATTCGCTGTTCTAACGAAGGGCAACAGGCAACAGGCAAAAGTTCAATTCTTATTATTATTATAAGAATAAAACCTTTGCTCTTAGGTTCCTCGGTTACCGATTGCTTGTCATTTCTTATTTTTATTATAAGAATAAAAACAAAAGCTTTTCTCTTAGCTTCCTCTTTCGTTAGAACTCGTTCGTTAGAACAGCGACGATTGCTTTTCATTTCTTATTTTTATTATAAGAATAAAACAACCGGGCAACAGAGTGTTCTATTCTACTTTTGTACACAGACAGAGTCGCTAACCGAGCAAACAGAGGCAAGAGTGGGTAACCCACGGTGTTCTATTCTACTTTTTTAGTCGGTTACCGAGAAAGGGCACCAGAGTGTTCTATTCTACTTTTTTTACAAAGACAGAGTCGTCGGTAACCGAGCGCAGTGTTTACTCGGTTACCGAGTGTAAACAAGAGTGGGTAACCCACGGTAACCGGGCACAAGAGTGTTCTATTCTACTTTTTTAGTCGGTTACCGAGCAAGAGTCGTCGGTGTTCTATTCTACTTTTTTAGTCGGTTACTGGGTTACCCACTCTTGTTTACACTGTGTAAACACTGCGCACCGTGGGTTACCCAGAGAAAGAGCGCAGTGTTTACACTCGGTAACCGAGTAAACAAGAGTCGTCGGTAACCGAGTTCTAACGAAAGAGCACCAGAGGTTTTTGTATTCTGATAATAGAAATAAGAACGAAATTACAAGCAATTGGAAGCTAGAGCAAAGGTTGTTGTTTTTTTTTTTGTTTTTTTGGGGGTCGGAGGGCAAAGGCAAATTTAAGCTAAACCTGCCGACTACACTTTTCTGAGTATAAACTAGCCTTAAGATAACTCAACCCGGTCCTGCAAAACCTTGCAAAGGTAACTTATATTTAAATATAAATAATTAATTTATCAATTCCACAAACTTAGGCCCCTTAACCCAACTAAAGAAGGCTACAGGTGAAGTTAAGGATCAAATAGCCATTAGCTGATATATCCTTTAGCCATTAGTTTAAATTAAATAAAATTAAATAAAATTAAATTAAATTAAATTAAATAAAATTAAATTAAATTAAATTAGAACGCTTTTATCTTAGTGCTTTCTTTAATTGTAATTGGCGGTGCTACAAAGCTAGATTAAGCTATGGAGGGCTTACGTCTTATTCTTATCCGTGGGGGGCTTACGTCTTATTCTTATCAGTAGCTACATCCATTAAAGTATTTTCTAATATACCAATAAATGGAACTATTAGAATAAACCAAGAAAAATAAAAAGCTGTAGCTATTTGACCAATTTCAACATAAGGTGAATCAATTTAACTAAAAGTTCAATTACCTTTGAGTTATCAACTTTTTAATATAGAAAGTTTTATTTTGGTAAAGTAAAGGCATACCATCAGCTAATCTTCTTGAAATTTTTTTTGTTTTTTTTTTAGATACTTGGAAAAAGTTTGCAACTTCTTGTCGGTTACCGACTCATTGATGAAGAAAAAGGTTTATTAAGATGATCCAAAATTTGAATTTTTACATAGCCACCTCTGCTTTCATCTATTAAAACAGAAGTATCAGCTAAAAGTTTTTTAACCTGTAGATCTAACTGTTCAAGAGCTAGTCTATTTTTCTTTTAAGTCCAAGGCATCACCCGCAGGAACATTCTTAACTGAAAATATGTTCAATCATTCATTCTACTTGAAAAAGCCTCGCCGATACTTCCTGCTTAGGCTGGTTAAGTGTTTTCCCCTTAATTTTATTAAAACTATTGTTTTCCAATCCTTGAAACTATCATCTTTCTTACTGAAAAAAGTTAAGTTTTCTAAAAAAGGTATAAATATTTTTCTAATTTAAGTCATATGTGAGATTTTAATGATACACATATTTTCTGGTAAACTTTTCTCCCTTAATTGAATAGGTTTATCTAGTCCTTTAATACTTCTCAGATTGTTTGGAATTAAACTCATTAAGAAGTTATAAATACCGACAATAACAGGTTTTTGTATAGAAGTTAAACCTAATTCAAAATGTTGAGTTAATTTTTTTTTTAGTTACAAAAAAGAACCTTCTCCTTCTATTAAACCTAGTAACCAATAAGGAGTAATCTTAATATTATGATTTGGGAATTGAATAAAATTATTTCTTTTTTTATTCATGGAGTTTTTTAAACTTAAAATTTGATCCTGAATATTTGAGTCTAGGATTCCTTTTTTATAATCAGCATATAAAAAATAGGCTTTTCTTCAAGCAAGGTAATCTAATTGTTTAGTTGTATTTAAGGGATACTTGTAAAAAATATTTATTATTTTTAATACATCATCAAAAGAATCAACTTCCCATACTGATGTTAGTTTATCTTTTTCTGGTAAAATCCTTTCTATACTTATTGGATATATTTTTACCTAAACCTAACCTATTTCTAATATAAACTAATAAAGGTCTATCATTTATATGCATTCCTATTCTAAAATTAAATTTAAAACTACAATTCCCTCTGTGGTCCTGAGTAATTTGAAAATTGGATTCACCATCTGACAAACCTTTTAAATATTCATAAAAATAAGAGTTACTTATCCTATCTCTAGGATCTTGTTTATTTAAGCTCTCCCCTTGGCTTATACTAGTACAAGAACTGAAGGGCCGTCTTAGCCCGCCTATTGGCAGGATTAAGTATGAGTCATTCGGAGTTAATGATTTAGCACTAAAGACATAAAACCCTCTAGTTTGGTTTTTTAGCTTTAAGAATATTCTTAAAGTTAGGTTTATGTCTTCTTCTCTCTAGGGTTAAAAAAAAGAAGGTAAAGGGGGTGAGTATATTAATTAAAACTTTTTATTTGTAGATGTTTTTGATTGAAGAGCTACATCCATTAAAGTATTTTCAAAAATTCCAATTGCTGGAACTATAAATAAGAACCAGGCGAAGTATAAAGCTGTAGCAGCTTGACCTATCGTTACATACGGTTCATTAGGGTGTTGAGAACCTATCCACATTAAAATGAAGAAATCTACAACAAAGAACCAAAAAGCTAATTTCATAGCAGGTCTAAAGCTATTACCTCTAATTCTAGATAAATCAGTGAAAGGTAAAACTAATAATATTAATAATGAACCAAACATGGCTAAAACTCCTAATAATTTATTAGGAATAGATCTTAAAATAGCATAATAAGGTAAAAGATCAAAATATATATTATAA
>Ga0193702_1000492_pt1 | contig 13151 bp, 14 predicted proteins | sample U3a1metaG_FD_143060 | JGI IMG/M metagenome (GOLD analysis project Ga0193702, IMG submission 143060) | Soil microbial communities from a riparian zone of the East river system, Colorado, United States - U3a1 | ecosystem: Environmental > Terrestrial > Soil > Riparian zone | place: USA: East River... | reverse complement strand
AACAAACTCGGCAAGCCGATCGACCGCGGCGAGTGGGGCATGACGCCGCAAACCATCAACGCCTATTACAACCCGGAGCTCAACGAGGTCGTGTTCCCGGCCTCGATCTTGCAGCCGCCGTTCTTCGATGCGAACGCGGACGACGCGGTTAATTACGGCGCGATCGGCGCGGTGATCGGCCACGAGATCAGCCACGGCTTCGACGACCAGGGTGCGCAGTACGACGGCGACGGCAACCTGCGCGACTGGTGGACCGCGGCCGACCACAAGAACTTCGACGCCAAGACCAAGATGCTGGTCAGCCAGTACAACGCCTTCAGCCCGGTGCCTGGCTATCACGTGAACGGCGAACTGACGCTGGGCGAGAACATCGCCGACAATTCGGGCCTGGCGATCGCGTACAAGGCCTACAAGCTGTCCCTCAAGGGCAAGAAGGCGCCGGTGATCGACGGCCTGACCGGCGACCAGCGCTTCTTCATGGGCTTCGGCCAGGTGTGGCGTTCGAAGATGCGCGACGCGCGCGCGGTGGCGCTGATCAAGTCCGATCCGCATTCGCCGGGCCAGTTCCGCGCCAACGGCACCATGAAGAACCAGCCGGCCTTCTACGACGCGTTCGGCGTCAAACCGGGCGACAAGATGTACCTGGCACCGAAGGACCGTGTCATCATCTGGTAAGCGTCTCTGTGCAAGAAGGCCACTCCCATGGCCTTCTTGTTGCAGCTCCTAGGGTATGCTTGGCAAAGGCTTTGCCGAGCGGGCTTGGGGTTTGAATCTCAAGCACGGTCCTTCGATTGCGTACCAGCTCATCGCTCCCAGCAATAGGCAGGAAATGCACGACAGCGGGAACAGGAGCCACGGGGACATGAGTGGGAAGTACCAGAGGAATAATTTCTGAACCGGCCAGCCATATAAATAGACGCCGTACGAAACATCCGGCAACTTGTTGAAGCGAGCAAAGAACGGACTAGGCTTGAACGCCAGGTAGAAAAGCAGGTAGGCTCCAACGGTGGCCAACGCCAGTTCCGATGCGCGCCACGAACACATCGCGACAAGCAGCAGGCCGGCGGCCAGACACGCACAGCATGACGACAAGAATAGTAAAGCGCAGCCACGTGCGCCGTGTCCTCAGCGCGCCAAGCACGCCTAACAGCAAGACCGACATATAGCAGGCAAACTCGAGCGATATCGTCCACATGGAACCGTTCACGCCTGGATATGGGGTACCGGTAAAGATGGCTGGAACTACCGGCTCGCTAAGCGTTGCCATGCCTCTCACAAAACCTGGCAGCCAGAGCCGCGAAAAATACCCGGCTGGCTCGGCAACGATCGGGCCAATGACAAAAGCGCATATCAGGGAAGCCGCAACGAAACCGGGATAGATGCGAAGGACGCGCTTTTTCAGGAAGGGCCAGACTGCCGGTTGCGACATCCAGCTCTTGAGGATGAGATAACCGCTGAGCAGGAAAAAGCCGTCGACCGCGAACTCGCCAAACGACAGGGTGTTGAAGATGGAGGTCAGGATCTCGCGGCTGCGGTTACCGTCACGCAATTCGGGAGCGTGGGACAGCAGGACAAGCAGCGCGAAGATCAAGCGCAGAAGATTGAAGTTGTTGCCGTTCCTGGCTTGCAATGGCGCTGACATTCGGTTGTCCTCCTGGCGCTGGTTTGCAGTGGCGCCACGTGAGTTTGGCAAAAAAAAACCGCTCTCAAAGGAAGCGGTTTTCGGTAAATGCAGGCGCTAACTATTTGGCGGCGGCGGCCATGAAGTCGACGGCTGCCTTGACTTCGTCGTCCGAGGCGGAGGAACCGCCCTTGGGGGGCATCATGCCTGCCTTGCCCTGGAAACCCTTGAGTGCATGATCGTACAGCACGGCGACGCCTTGCTTGATGCGTGGCGCCCAGGCGGCCTTGTCGCCGAACTTGGGCGCACCGGCGATGCCGGCGCCATGGCAGGCGACGCAGGTGCCGTTGTAGAGGGTCTTGCCGGCGTCGGCGGCCAGCTTTGCGGGAGCGGCTGGCGCGGCGGCAGCGGCAGCAGGGGCAGCGGCAGGAGTTGCGACAGCTGGCGCGGCGTCGGCGGCCGGGGCGGCGGCGGGTGCAGCTGCTGCTGCGGCGGCTGGCACCTCAGGTTCCTTGAACTTGGCGCCGCCCTTGTTGGCCATGTAGACCACGGCGCGCGCCACTTCGACATCGTCGAGATCGGGATTGCCGCCCTTGGCCGGCATCGCGCGAATGCCCTCGAGCGCGTGTTTAAGCAGGGTGTCGTAGCCTTGGGCGATGCGCGGACCCCAGGCGGCGGCGTCGCCGATCTTCGGTGCGCCTGCCGCGCCGGTGCCGTGGCAGGCAGCGCAGATCGTGGTGTAGACCGTTTCGGCCGCTTGCAGCACTTTCGGCGCGTTTGCATCCTTGAGCGTGTAGCCTTCCTCGGCCACCGGACGCACGCGGGCGGCAATTGCTTCAGGGCTTTGGCTTTCGGTGCCGGCGCCGGTCAGCTTGGTTGTCGTGACGAACGACACCAACAGGACGATGCCAATGACAGTGACCAGAAAGAAGCCAACCACAGCTGCGACGAGCTGCTTGGGAGTACGGATTGCGGATTCGTGTTCGTTGTGTGCGTCGCTCATGATTTCCTTAGTGCAATTGTCAAAGCTGCCCGTCTTGCAGTTTTTGCATGTACCTCTGCAAACACTCGCAAACCCGCGATTATAGACCCAAAGCACCTGTTTTGGCAGGTAAATTGCCCGTTCAGCCGCACTTTCCATGGACGGCTGGCGCGAAAAACTGTATCCTTCGCATCTCTTCAGACATTCCCCCGCGCGGCTGTAGCTCAGTGGATAGAGTATTGGCCTCCGAAGCCAAGGGTCGTGGGTTCGATCCCCGCCAGCCGCACCAAATTTTTCTGGAAATTCCCATGGAACACCGTTGCAATGGGATGCAGGGAAATGCACGATTTATCACGAGTTGGCGTTCGCACTGTGCCAAATTTGTGCCACTCGAAGGTCCGGAAACGTCGTGTTTTCACACACGGATTTGACCGCACCCCGGGTAGAAATTGATCTACTTGTCGTCAAGTGAAGCCGTCCCTTGCGCTTCCAGTGCGACCATTTCCTTTGGCATCGCTCGTGCCATCAACGCCTCGATGGCGCTCTCCTGTTGCTTGCGGAGCTCTTGCAGTTCATAAAGTTCACGCTGGAAGTATCCCTTGGCATCTTCACCTGGTGCATATTGACTCGCGTCGGGCTCAATCCCTTCCTCCATCCATTTCCTTCGCTCCAATAGTTTGACGAAGTAGTCACGCGCCGCAGTTCGTTCGCGTCGCTTGGTTGCCGTCGTTGAGCCATCAGGCGCGCTCAAGGGACAACCCTAAAGCCGCGCAGCGGTGCTCTATTCCAACGTTGACGGCGTTAGTCTGGTGTGAATTTGTCGATTGGTCGATCTGGTGGCGCTTCGTCATACGCTGCCCTTAGCGTGATACGAACAATTAGGTCATCAACTACGGTTTGCGTGGTTTCGCCGGTTTGCAAGATCTGCCCCCCGGAGCTCGCGTACTTATGGGTATCAACCGTTCTAATTATGCAGCCGTTCGAACGTGGAGTGATTTGCCCAGCCTTTGGGATATAGACAGCAAAACCCATTTGCCCGTGCAGGACTCCACCACGTGTGACCCCGGTGAGCTCGAACCGAACCCCGTCATGATAGGTTGTCGCACCCGTGACTGTGGCTGATTTGTCGCACTCGATTTCCATAGGGAGCTCTCGGACGGTATTGTGTGTCAGTACTTGTTGCCAGGAGAGCAATGCGTTACCGGCGAATAGCGTCGTGCCGCCTTTCTGAATTTCGACATGCACATCCGCAATTTGAGGATCATGTGGTGCTGTCTCGGCGAAGGCACTAATAGACCCGATTGCGAGCACAGCGAAGATAACGAGATTCTTGAGCATAGGCCGAACACCGGGGAAAGATTGGATTTCTGCAAGTTTACCATACGACAATGAAAAGTGTTTAAAGGAAATTATTTGACTCGTTGATTCGGCTTTAGGGGCCGCTTCCCCATCCCTATGGCCTCTAAATTTGACTAATGTCAAGGCCCTCCGTCCCGCCAAACATCTTGTTGCAAAATCTGCACACAATATTTCCATTAGCGGATTATACTGAGCCCGTCACGGTAGTTTGCTTGTTGCAGAAAAAGGGGCTATACTAGCCGGTTTTCCTTTCGGGGCTTTAGAAGATCTCGAACGCGGGCAGTACGGGCCAGGTCCGTGCAGGTTGCATTTAGTAAGGGGATCGTGATGGCAACGACAATTCAGACTATGGACATGGACAAGGTGCTTGAGGCGGTGATTTTTGTTGCCCGCAAAGTTCCTGAGCCAACGTTCCACAAGATTTCAAAGATGTTTTGGTTCGCCGACAAATTGCACCTTGAGCGGTATGGCTTTGCCTTGTCGGACGATACCTATCACGCAATGAAGAATGGCCCGGTTCCGTCACGCATCTACGACGTGATGAAGTTGGCGGCGGGTAAGACCAATTTCGTCCCAGGGGTGGACACCGGCGTTGTTCGTCTGGCGATAGGGGTCGAGAGCGACGGTTGCACAGTCATAGTTAAGCGGGATCCGAATGTCGATTTCTTGAGCGAAGCGGAAATTGAGTGTCTTGAGGACGCTATGGCTGAGCATGGCCATAAGTCTTTCAAGCAGTTGAGCGACGAGACGCACGATGCCGCTTGGAAATCAGTTCCGGAGAACGCTGCAATTCCCTTCAAAGAAATCGTAAAGACGCTTCCTAACGCGGAAGAGCTCGAATCCTTCCTTTACGCGTAACTGATGTCACTGGGCGACTTCTTCCCAGCTTCCGTACGGGAAGCGCACATCGAACAGCGCCTGACTCCGGGCGCTGTTTTATATCTGCCGGTAACTTTCCCGCGTGACGGTAAGACAAAAGAAAAATACTTGGTATTGGTGGCATCTGTCGCGCCTAAGCTGCTCATGTTCGTAATCAATACGGAAGTAAATCAGCTGGTCGCTCGTACTCCGGCGCTCAGCCGCTGCAACGTCGTCATCCCGCAGTCAGAGCATGCCTTCCTGGACTACGATTCAAACGTCGCATGCCATGAGATCCTCGCGTTAGATGCGTCGGTGGTAGCGGGCCAGCTGAATGCAAGTACGGGGCGGTATAAAGGATACATATCCGACGAGTTGAAGCAGCAAATTTTGGGAGTGATCGCGACTCAACCCAAGACTATCTCCAAGGTGCATCGCGATGCGATTGTTGCTGCGTTCACGTAGTTGGCTACACGTGGTAGTCGGCAGATAGTCGGCAAAAATGGGGAAGCGCGGCAGTGTGCCAAAATTGTGCCAATAATGAGGAAGTTCTTTAGACGCCCCCCGTACCATTGACTCTATTTTGGGCCTCCGAAGCCAAGGGTCGTGGGTTCGATCCCCGCCAGCCGCACCAGTTTTCTTCAGTAATTTCAATTGCTTAGAAGTTTTCCGATCCTGCCACTTGGCAGATTCGACCGTGAATTTTTCGCCGTGTAGGGCCGGTGTAGGATTTTCGCATCAACACTATCGTGAACTCTCGAAGTGCCAGAGAGGGTGTTTGGTTTCTCGGATGCATTCTCGACTATTATAGATTTTCGATAATAGCGGCCTGTTGGCCGCCCGCGGAGAAGGCCGCATTGGCGGTCGCTGCCCAAAGCTCACGCCACCGCAACAAAAGGAAATTGTCCACCTGGTCGATTCTGGCCAGAAAACGGCCGCCGATTCGGCACGCCTGTTCAATGTTCGTGTGCGCGTATGCGGTCGGGCAAGCGATGGTAGACGGGGCCGATCTCGATTTCGGATTTGAGAATGCAGAACCCGCGTTCGATATCGGTGCTGTGATCGCATCCGGCGTGCAAGCCGCCTTCATCCATACCGCAACCGACGCCCCTGCCGCAATCGCCGAGCGCATGCTGCGGCAGGGAATAGACGTCTACTCGGCAAGCGCACGCGCGGCCGCAACCATATCGGTGACGAGGCTCTTGACGCGGTACTGGCCCCCCAGCCGATTCAGTGTCGCCACATCGCGGGTGCATAAGGTCAGGTCGATTCCGGCGAGGTTGGCGATAATGGGAAGATGGGCTTTTCGGCGATGTCGCCCAATCCGATCATTGCTATCCGCATTTCTGTTCCTCGCCTTGAAAAAGCAAGTTTAACATCCACGCAAACAGCGCCGCAGCCTGAAGCAGATGCGTACCGGCCTCTGTCAGCTACCTATTCAATTGCCGATGTCCGGTCCTTGATGAACAGCGCGGTAATCATGCCGACCGCGCACACCGCGATCACATAGTAGGCCGGGGCCAGCGGGTCGCTCTTTAGCATCGTCGTCACAACAATAGGCGTCAGACCGCCGAAGATCGCGTACGACAGATTGTATGAGAATGACAGCCCCGAAAAGCGCACCTGTGCCGGGAACGCTTTGACCAACACGCAGGGCACGGCGCCGACCACACCGACGGCGAAGCCGACCATGGCATACATTGGCAACAGGAGGTCGGGCCGCGCGCGGACGGTCGTGTAGAACAGGTAGGTGCAGATCGCAAGCAGCAAACTGCCGGCCAACAAGGTTCGCTTGGTCCCGATCCTGTCGGCCAGGATGCCGGCCACCACGCAGCCGATCATCAGGCACAGGCTTGCAACCGTGTTGGCTTCCAGGGCGGTGCGTGCGTCGAATCCGTACATCTTCTGGAGCAAGGCAGGTGTCATGAGAATGATCACGACGATGGCGGCCGACAGCATCCAGGTCAGCAGTATTGATACCGCGACCGAGCCGCGGTGGTCACGCAGCACTGCCTTGAGCGGCACTTCGGCGGCAAGCGCCTTTCGCTTCTGCAACTCAGCGAAGACCGGTGTTTCATGCAGCCAGCGACGCAGGTACATCGCGCCAAAACCGAATATGCCGCCTAGCAGGAACGGCAGGCGCCAGCCGCCGTTGACTACCTCGTCCGGGGTAAGGACCGTATTGAGGCCGGTGGCGACCATGGAGCCGAGCAGGATGCCGACGGTCAGGCCGGCCGTCAGCGTGCCGCAGGCAAAGCCGGCGCGGCGCGCCGGTACATGTTCGGAGACAAAAACCCAGGAGCCCGGCACTTCGCCCCCTACGGCTGCGCCCTGTATTAACCGCAGTAACAACAACAGCAAAGGTGCGGCAAGACCGATCGTGGCGTAAGTGGGCAACAGGCCCATCAGCAATGTCGGCACCGCCATCAACAGGATGGACATGGAGAACATCTTTTTCCGCCCTAGCAGATCGCCGAAATGGGCCATGATCATGCCGCCCAACGGACGCGCAAGATAGCCGGCGGCGAAAATGCCAAAGGTCTGCAACAGGCGCAGCCAATCTGGCATCGACGGGGGAAAGAACAGGCGGCCGATCACGGTCGCGAAAAAGACAAAGATGATGAAGTCATAGAATTCGAGGGCGCCGCCGAGGGCGGCGAGGGACAGCGTCTTATAGTCCTGCCCGGTCAGCACGGGCGCACGCGCCTGATGTGCGCGCCATAGGGCGCTGTTTTCCGTCGTTACCGTCGTGCCTGCCGCGCCGCTTGCTATCTTGTCTTTGGTGTGCATGTTTACTGTTCGCTTGCTTGTTTTCTGTTGGGAAGACTGCTGCCGCCAACGGCATAGGATACGCAATTTTCTACAGATGGGTTTGCGTGGATCCACAATCCAGTTTTGTACATATTGAATGGGCGGCGCCATCCGCCGTTTGCCTGCGGCAAGTCGCCCGAAGTGATATCGTAAGAACCTGGACAAGGCCGAAGCAAGGTAGGTTTATGACGGGTAGTACGAAGGACACACTCAAGGACAGCACGGCGCCGGTACTGGACAAGCGCCACGGCACATGGCTGGCGCTGCTGGTCGCCGGCGCTTTTTTCATGGAGAACCTGGACGGCACGGTGATCACCACCGCGGTGCCGGACATGGCAAAGTCGTTCGGCGTCGCGCCGCTCGACTTGAACACCGGCGTCAGCGCCTATCTGCTGACGCTGGGCGTGTTCATTCCGATCAGCGGCTGGGTGGCGGAGCGCTTCGGCCCGCGCCGGGTTTTCGCGGCGGCGCTGGCGATCTTCACGCTGGCGTCGGTATTCTGCGGCATGGCGCAAAGCCTGGAAGCCTTTGTCGCGCTGCGCTTCTTGCAGGGCGTCGGCGGCGCCATGATGGTGCCGGTGGGCCGGCTGGTGGTGTTGAATAACACGCCGAAAGACCGCCTGGTCAGCGTCATCGCCACCTTGACCTGGCCGGCCCTGGTGGCGCCGGTGCTGGGGCCGCCGGTGGGCGGATTCATTACCAGCTATGCCTCCTGGCGCTGGATTTTCTACCTCAACCTGCCGCTCGGCCTGATCGCCTTTTTTGTCGCCCTGTGGCTGGTGCCAAAGCACCATCCTACCCAGCGCCGGGCCTTTGACTGGCCCGGCTTCGTGCTGAGCGGCAGCGCGTTGTTTAGCCTGACCTGGTCGGCGGAACTGATGGGCCGCGCCAATGTATCGTGGGGCGAAGCCGGCGCCTTCCTCGCCGCCGGCGTGATTTTGCTGGCCATCGTAGCGCGGCATTTGCGCCGCGCCGCGCATCCGCTGGTCGATCTCAGCTCCATGAAGATCCCGACGTTTTCCGTGACGATCCTGGGCGGCTCGCTGTTTCGCATGGCGATTGGCGCCATACCTTTCCTGCTTCCACTGATGTTCCAGGTCGGCTTCGGCCTGGACGCCTTTCACTCAGGCCTGCTGGTGATTGCGGTCTTTGGCGGCAATCTGCTGATGAAGCCGGCGACCACGGGCATCTTGCGGCGCTTCGGTTTCAAGCCGGTGCTGCTGGTGAACGGCGCCATCAACGTCGCCGCGCTGCTGGCCTGCGCCCTGCTGTCGCCGGCAACGCCGATCTGGATGATTTGCCTGCTGCTGTTTGTCGGCGGCCTGACGCGCTCGATGCAGTTCACCGCGTATAACACCATCGCCTTCGCCGATATTCCACAATCTCGCATGGCGGCGGCGAACACGCTGTTCAGCACCGCCTTCCAGGTAGCGCTGGGACTCGGCATTGCGCTCGGCGCGGTGGCAGTGCGGGTGGGCCACTGGCTGGCGGCAATTACCGGGCTGGACCGCTTGCCGGCCGCTGACTACCGCCTGGCGTTCCTGCTGGTCGGCCTGGTCAATCTTGTGGGATTGTTCGATTCCTTCAAGCTCGCCGCCACCGCCGGGGACCATGTGATCAGCGGCCGCGACGCCGCTACTGCGCCGGCCCCGGCAAGAAGTTAGCCCGGGGCCTTACTCGATAGGGCGCGGGGGACAGTGCCGACAGTCGCAGCGTCGGCACTATGCGTGGGTCACTGTCCTTTGCGCGGCGTGTTCTGCAGTAATTCTGCCAGCGGCTGCTTCCACAACGCCGCCTTGGTCGTCGTGTTGTGTCCGCTGGTCTGCGCGCTTGCCGGGATGAGGAAGTAGCGGCCATTCTTTACGCGCTTGAGTTCCCGTTCGATAATTCCGGTTTCGGGCGGATTGCGCTCGTCGTCGGCCGCGTTCACCACCAGCACGGCGACCGCTCGGAATGAAGAATTAGCACGTCGAATTGCTGCCTCACTGCCATCATCGAGGGACTACTTCAGACACCGCATACTCATGATTCTCGACGCGCTCATGCTCGCTGCCCTCGTAATTATTCACACCATGAACCTCGCGTACGCGATCGCCATCTGGCGCCTGAGCCGTGCGCGCGAAGCGGGCGACTGCCAGCCCGACTAGGCGCAATTGGTACGAATGGGTACCTCATCCGTCAATTAACTGGATGGCCGCCGCCACGTCTTCTTCGTCGTAGCCTGGCGCCTTCCAGCGGTGGGGCGGCGTCTGCTCTCGTCCTTCGGCTGCTCGGCGCGCGTAGTGCGCGTTCGCGGTCTCCATCGGCACTCGAAGTCTGACGCCCCCGTTCGCGCCATGTACAAAAATGCAGTGACCTGACGTGGAAGACCTGGGCTTGGTCAAGCCCGGGTCATTTGGGTCGTTGAGCGCGCCCACGCAACGGCTTCGCGGGCACAAGTAGCACCCGGTGTGGTGCACGCATCGCTCACGCGGCATTTCGCGCACGGGCCGTTTGAGAACCTTCAGCAAGAACCAGCCTTTTATCGAGGTCCATATCGATACGGTCATTCTAAATCTCCATGATGGCGAGCGGCTGCACTATCTGGTGTATGAAAACGGCGGCTTCAGCGCGGGCAGCGGCGGCACCAGCTTCGTGGCGCCGCAACTGAACGGCATTTTCACCCTGATTGCCCAGGGCACGGGAAGCCGCCTCGGCCTGCTCCAACCGCAGCTCTACAGCGCGTTCAAGGTCCAAGGCTACGGCGCCGGGTCGCCGTTCCGCCCGATCACCGCGGGCACGGACTTCTTCTATCCGAGCACCGCCAACTTCAACCCAGCGACCGGACTCGGCTCGCTGAACGTGACGAACCTGGCGCGCGCGCTGGGCGTGAGCCTCTGACGCTGGGCTCTCTTCTCCAATTCAAGAAAGCAACCACATGAAATCGATCAAACATCAATTGCTGGGCCTGCTGCTTGCGACCTGCGCGGCGGTCAACGCTTCCGCCACTCCAACGCAATTTACCGATACGTTCTTTGTGCCGGGGGATATGTCGGGTCCCGGCACCTTGCAGACATTTAGTTTTGCGGGGGGCGACGCCAGCGCACTGGCCGGCGACACCTTCATCTACGATTTCCTGTTCAATACCCCGCCCCCGACCGCGTGGTTTGGCTTCCAGGTCAGCGCCGACGATCCGGCCGCGCTCGCGTTTTCCGACATCGCCCTGTTTGCCGGCGATCTGGCTACACCCATTACCGGCTTCACGCTGTCCTTATCCGGCCCGACCGCGGGCGGATACGGCATTCTGGACAGCGGCGTGTACGACGTTCGCCTGTCGGGTGACTTCCTGGCCGATGGCGCCACGTTCACCGGCGCCGGCGCAGCCGACCTTGCCGATGTCCCTGAACCGATGAGTTTGGCCTTGTTCTTCGCCGGCCTGCTCGCCGTCGCAGGCGTGCGCCGGCGCGCCAATGCGCCGCAAGCGCGCGCCGCACTGATGCCCTGCTAGTCGACCTCCGTCATCAAGCCGCGCTCGGCCAGAGCAAGCGGCATCCGAACGCTGCAAGCCTGACCGCTTGCAGTTTTTTTTGCGCAATACACGCTTCGATGCTGAACTGTGCGTCACTGCACGGAACGATGCCGCGGCGGTGCTAGCCTTGCCGGTGTCGTCGAGATTGTCATCCGCTGGCCGCGGGAGGAAGGATCGCGCATGAAGCAAATCACGCCGCGCGCAAGGCGCAGGCTTTGGAGTGTCGCCGTGCTGCTGCTCATCCTGGCGGCAGGCGTCGCCGCGCTCGCATGGCGTCCCGCGATCGCGCCGCAGGCGCCCGCCCAGCGCCCGCCATTCGACGCCGCCCTGGTGCAGCGCGGCGCCCAGCTCGCCGCAGTCGGCCAGTGCGCGGTCTGCCACACCGCGGACCCCAGCACGCCGTACGCGGGCGGCGTGCCGCTCAGCACGCCGTTCGGCACGGTGTACAGCACCAACATCACACCCGATGGCGCGACCGGCATCGGCGCCTGGTCCGAGCCCGCCTTCCGCCGCGCCCTGCGCGAGGGCGTCGCGCGCGATGGCCATCTGCTGTACCCGGCGTTTCCCTACGATCACTACACCCGCTTGGCCGACGACGATATCCACGCCATCTACGCCTTCATGATGACGCGCGATGCGCTGCATGCGCCCGCGCACCCGAATCGCCTGAACTTCCCCTTCGGCCTACGCCCGCTGCTCGCCGGTTGGAATCTGCTGTTTCTCGATCACGCGGCAGTGCGGCTCGACCCCGCGCATGACGCCGAATGGAACCGCGGCGCCTACCTGGCGCAAGCGCTCGGCCATTGCGGCGCCTGCCACTCGCCGCGCAATGCCTTGGGCGCCGAGAAGAAGCGGCGCTACCTCGGCGGCGGCGAGGCGGAGGGCTGGTATGTGCCGGCCCTGAACGCGGCATCGCCTTCGCCATTGCCGTGGACGCTGGACCAGCTCACCGTCTACCTGCGCAGCGGCATCGCGCCCGACCACGCGATCGCCGGCGGGCCGATGCAAGGCGTGGTCGGCAACCTGGCGCAGGCCGATCCGCGCGACGTGCGCGCGCTGGCCAGCTACGTCCTCACCTTCATGGGCAAGCCACCGCCGCCGCTCGAAGCGGCCGCGCGCGCCGCTGCACGCAGCGCCAGCCAGAGCTCGCTGCCGCCCGCCACCGCCGGCGACGGCGCCGACGCCCAGCTGTTGCAGCAAGGCGCGCAAGTGTACGCCGGCGCCTGCGCGCGCTGCCACGACAGCGGCCGCACCATCGGCTCGGGCGGCGCGATGCAGCTGCCGATGGCGATCGCGCTGTACGACCCCGATCCGCGCAGCCTGATCCACATCATTCGCGACGGCATCGCGCCCCAGGATGGCCGCGCGGGCCGCTGGATGCCGGGCTTCGCCGACATCCTCACCGACCAGCAGGTGACCGCGCTGGCGGCCTACCTGCGCCGCCACGGCGCCCATGCCGCCCCGTGGCCCCACCTTGCCGCCGACGTGCAGAAAGCCGCCAAGCCATGAGCCTCTACACCCTCAACGTGAACGGCCGCAGCGAACAGATCGAGGCCGAGCCGGACACGCCGCTGCTGTACATCCTGCGCGACCATCTCAAGCTCAACGGCGCCAAGTTCGGCTGCGGGCTGGGCCAATGCGGCGCCTGCACCGTGATCGCCGGCGAGGCTGCGGTGCTGTCCTGCCTGATGCCGGTGTCTGTGGTGGGCCAGCGCAACGTGCGCACGGTCGAGGGACTGGGCAGCCCCGCGCTGCCGGGCCAGCTGCAGCGCGCCTTCATCGCCGAGCAGGCCGCGCAGTGCGGCTACTGCATCGCCGGCATGATCATGCGCGCCCAGGCTTTGCTGGAAAAAAATCCGGCACCGACCGACGCCGAGATTCGCCGTCACATGGCGCTCAACCTGTGCCGCTGCGGCACGCACATGCGGATCTTGCGCGCGATCCGGCGCGCCGCCGACGCCATGCGTGGTGCGCAATGAGCGGCGCCGGTGCACCCATGCTGTCGCGGCGGC
>Ga0193702_1000491_pt1 | contig 13152 bp, 9 predicted proteins | sample U3a1metaG_FD_143060 | JGI IMG/M metagenome (GOLD analysis project Ga0193702, IMG submission 143060) | Soil microbial communities from a riparian zone of the East river system, Colorado, United States - U3a1 | ecosystem: Environmental > Terrestrial > Soil > Riparian zone | place: USA: East River... | reverse complement strand
ATCCTGGACAGGTTGCAACAGTATCATCAAGCAAGTCCGGTATTGCTGTAAAAGATGTGGATACGGAAGGTGCATTAGCCTGGAAGAACGGTTATTTCCTTTTCGATCATGAATCATTGGAGAGTGCTATGCGTAAGGTATCGCGCTGGTATGATGTGGATGTGGAATATGCCGATGGAAAAATCAATGAAACTTATGTAGGTAGCGCCACACGATACGGCAATGTATCCGAGGTACTTAAAGTATTGCAAACAGCTGGTGATGTGCGCTTTAAGATCGAGGGGAAGAAAATCATCGTGCTGAAAAAATAGAACCAATTCCCTAAATGATAAGAACTATCCATAAACCCTTAAACGCGCCGACTATGCAGAAACAAAAATGAAAGACTTAACCCCAAACAAATAGTGCCAAAATAAAGAAGCGGAAGTGTTACTAGCACCCCCGCTCGATATCTGGTCACCTGCCGCATAAAATGCGGGAAAATTGCTTGAGACAATATTTTTCACGTTAACAGACATTCAAATGTATAAAAAATTTACACGTTTTTTTTGTACGCCACCAGGCTACATTCATAAATTCTTGCTGGTTATGAAACTAACAACCATTTTGATCATAGCGGCATTTCTTCAAGTCAGCGCAGCCACGTATGCGCAGAAGGTGACTTACAAAAGTAATAAAGTCACTTTAGAGCAGATGATTAAGGAAATCCGCAAACAAACCGGCTATAACGTACTGGCTTCCGGTAATAAGATCGACAAAATCCCGGCTAAAGCGGTTGATTTTAAAGATACGCCAATTCAAGATGTTTTGCAGACTTTTTTAGCGGGTCAACCATTGACATTTACGCTGGACGGCCAGACCATCGTAATTAAAGACAAAGAGCAATCCAATAAAACAGAAAAGAATCTACCGCCGCCCTCACCGATTACAATAAGCGGCCGTGTTACGGATTCGCTGGGTACGCCTTTAATTGGCGCGACCATAGCCAATAAAACCTCGAACAAATCAACAATTACGGATGAAAAAGGAGAGTTTTCTATAAGTGGAGAAAGTGGAGAAAAAATTACTGTATCCTTTATCGGATATAATACTTATACAATTACGATAGCAAATAATACACCTTTTCAAGCTATAGTATTACATACAAGTGCCAGTAAACTTAACGAAGTAGTAGTAAGTACCGGTTACCAGCAAATTGCCCAAGAGCGCGCGACTGGCTCATTTGTACAAGTCGATAACCAGTTACTGAATCGCCGCGTGAGTACGGACGTATTGAGTAAGCTGGAAGGCGTAGTACCGGGACTGTTGTTTAACCGAAATTCAAATCCGGCCAACACCGCCAGTGGTGTGGACATTAGCATACAAGGATACAATACTCTTTTTTCAGATGCTCAACCACTAATCGTAGTCGATAATTTTCAATATGATGGTAACATACAAAATATTAATCCTAACGATATTGAAAGTGTTACAGTGCTAAAAGATGCGGCAGCGGCCTCTATATGGGGTGCGAAATCGGGAAATGGTGTTATTGTCATCACAACTAAGCGTGGTCGCAGAAATCAGAATCTACAGATAGACGCTACTGCAAATGCAACAATTTTAAATAAGCCCAATCTCTTTTACAACCCCAATTTTATCAGTTCACCAGGCTTTATAGCCATAGAACAAAATTTGTTCTCACAGGGCTATTATGACTCTGCTTTGTCAAGTCCCAACCATTTGCCAGTTTCGCCAACTGTTCAAATTCTTGCCGACCAACGTTCTGGAAAAATTTCTGCTGCTGAGGCGACATCGCAGATCAATGCCCTCAAAAATATTGATATTCGCAACGACTTAACCAAATATTTCTATCAAAAAGGAATTAATCAACAATACGCGTTAAATCTGAAGGGAGGTGGAAATGCGAATGATTATTTTTTCTCAATGGGCTATGATGACGGTCGCGATGTAATGGTTGGAAATAAAAACAATAGGCTCACCCTTACTTCGAATGTGAATTTCTACCCAGTTAAAAATCTGACAGTATCAGCCGGGTTTAACTATATTCAAACTAACGCACATGCGAATAGTCCTATAAATAATATTTATACTGGCGGCAGCTATCTTCATAGTATTTATCCGTATGCACAATTGGTGGACGCCAATGGAAATGCATTACCAATTGCCCGAGACTATAGTCAAGTATGGGTGAATGACCCTACATCTCAGGCGGGTCTCTTGAACTGGCAGTTTAAGCCTTATGATGAGATCGACCTGACAGATAATTATAATAGGCAGATTGACAACAGATTAAACTTTGGGCTACATTATAATATCCTACCTGGTTTTGGCGCAGATGTGAAATATCAATATGAAAAACTCCAAAGCAATAATCAGCAGTATTACGACCCTAATTCATATTACGCGCGCAATCTGATCAATCAATATACCAACCTCTCAGGTTCTCCTAAGTACCCTATCCCTGTAGGAGGTGTTTATAATTGGGGGGACAGCTACCTATCCTCGAATAACATCAGGGGACAGTTAACTTTTGCTCATGAATGGAATAGTAAACATCAAATAAACGCCATAGCCGGTGCCGAAGTCAACAACGCGGTAACTACTTCAAATATAGCTGCCACCGCATACGGTTATAATAATACTAATGGAACAAGCCAAAATGTAGATTTTGCAGATTATTTTGTTCTCAATCCTAGTTTAAATTCAGCGGTAATCCCAAATGCACAAGGGTTTGGAAAACTAACTAATCGTTATATCGATTATTTTTCGAACGCCTCCTATATTTATGATGAAAAATATATAATTTCAGCCAGTGCCAGAATTGATAGGTCTAATTTATTTGGTGTAAATGTCAATCAACAAGCAAATCCACTGTATTCGGCTGGTCTAGCCTGGAATCTTTCTAAAGAGAGTTTTTACCATGTAGATCTGTTTCCTTATTTAAAGCTGCGCGCAACTTATGGTTATAATGGCAATATCAATAGACAAGCCACGGGCGTTCTGACCATACAGCAATTGTCCGGATCATATTTTTATAACACCCCATTTGCAGTAGTGTCTAATCCCGGAAATCCAGAGCTAAGATGGGAAAAGGTCAGAGATATTAATCTTGGGGCAGATTTTGGCTCGAAAAACAACATTATAACAGGATCATTCGACTATTATTTCAAAAAGGGTATTGACCTTTTTGCACAATCACCTCTCGCACCCTCAACAGGCTTATCATCATTCTTTGGCAATACAGCAAATACACAGGGGAGGGGATTAGATATAGTTTTGAATATTCAACCGATTAAAACTTCAAACTTTAGCTGGCAAACTAATTTCTTGCTTAGCCATGCTACGAATGTTGTCACTAAATATAACCTAAAATCTTCCGCCGCTCTCGTTTTATATAATACCGCAGATCCGAGTACAATTAACCCCGTCGTAGGAAGGCCCGTATTCTCAATTTATAGTTATAGATCAGGGCCGCTTACCCATGATACAGGCGATCCGCAAGGCTATATAGATGGTAAACTTAGTACCGATTATTCAAATATCATAAAAAATGCTTCTTCTGTAGACAGTTTATATTTCAACGGATCTGCCCGGCCTACCACTTTTGGCTCATTCAGAAACACCTGGACGTATAAGCAATTCTCTGTTTCAGCCAACGTTGTTTATAAGCTCAATTACTACTTCAGACGTACATCAATTAACTATTCGGCCCTGTTCCAAAACTGGGGCGGCGCCAACAAGGACTATTACAACCGTTGGCAACAACCTGGCGATGAGAACAAGACGATTGTGCCTTCAATGCCGAGTTCGGTAACAAATTTAGATCCCAATCGTGATACTTTCTATGGATATTCTCAGAGTCTAGTAGACAAAGGCGACCATATAAGGCTTCAAGATATTACACTTGATTATAATTGGAAGACTGCACACATTTTGCGCAAAGGATTTCGAAATGTACATCTATTCCTTTATGTAAACAATATTGGCATCTTATGGAGGGCCAATCACGATGGACTTGACCCGGATACGTACGGATCGTCTCTTCCACTGCCGAGAACTTACTCGTTAGGTATTAAAACAGACTTATTCTAATTCAATTAACATGAAAAGTTATAATTTAACTAAAAGAATACTTGGCTCAATACTAGCAATACTGTTGAGCACAACTTCTTGCAAAAAGCAAGATGCCTTTTTGGCTGCTATTCCCAATCAGTCGTTAAAGGTACCACAATCACTCAATGATTTACAATTGATCTTACAGGATGATCGGGTTTTCAACAATTCTGATCCTGGACTTGGATTGGCAAACTCTGAGGATTATTATGTTACTGACGCATTTTTTTTAAGTATGAACTTCGTCAGTCAAAACGAATATGTTTGGGCTAAAAACCCTTATCCTAATACCGATGTCGATGGTTGGATAGGTCCCTATCAGGCTATTTATTATGCAAATGTCGTGCTCGATAACTTATCCAAATTTGATCAAGAAAGTTTGAACCAAGCAGGCGCAATTAAAGGAGCAGCCTTGTTTTTTAGATCCTGGGCTTTTTTTAATCTTTTGCAGACGTTTTCATTGCCGTACGATTCCCGAAGCTCAAATCAAGATCTAGGTATCCTATTACGTTTAAGCTCCGATTTAAATAAAAAATATCCTCGTTCTACAATTCAGCAGTGTTATGATCAGATTATTCAAGATGTTTCCACGTCATTGAATTTATTGCCATCTACCACAATTAATTCAACGCTGCCCAATAAGACGGCTGCAAATGCTTTTTTAGCAAGAATTTATTTGAGTATGTCCGATTACAATAACGCTTTCAAATATGCAAATGCATGTTTGACAATAAACAGTTCAATCACTGATTTCAACGGATTAAATTTAACAAAACGCCCGATTTCACCCACACCCTTAACTGAAGAAATCTTTCGTTCAGATGCGCAGTTTACTGGTCCAATTGGTACGACATCAGCTCGTATAGTGACCCCATCATTTTATGCTACTTATGATGCTAACGATCTGAGAAAGAAAGTATTTTTCTATACCCTGTCAGGTAATATTGTGTTATTCGGTTCTTATGATGTTAAGAAAAACGGGCTATTTACTGGCTTGGCTACAGACGAAATGTATCTAATTCGTGCAGAGTGTTACGCGCGTATGGGCAACACCTCTGCCGCAATGACTGATTTAAACAATCTTTTGGTAAAAAGGTGGGTTACTGGAACCTTTACACCTTACACTGCTATTAACGCAAACGATGCATTGCAGAAAATACTTGTAGAGCGTCGAAAAGAGCTAATTTGTAGAGGATTAAGGTGGTTAGATTTGCGCCGCCTTAATAAGGATCCCCAATTTGCTGTTACATTAACGAGAACTGTTAATGGACAAACCTATACGCTACCGCCTAACGATCCCCGATATGCAATGCCAATTCCAGATAATGAAATTCAATTAAGCGGTATTCCGCAAAATCAACGTTAAATATTGAAATTATGAAGAAGTTAATACTATTATTTTTTTTTAACATAGCTGTGTCGTCACTTGTCTCAGCTCAACAAAAAAAGGAAACAGTTATTTCTGGGAAGATTACCTTTTTATCTGAGAATGATACTCTAAAATGCCGAGTATTTAATTACGGTTATGTAGCACCGATTTTTTGGGACGATCCAAAGCTCGTTACGACTTACAAGACACTAATTAAGAACGGCTCATTTGTAATTTCCATAAAAAATTTAAATGCTCCTATTCAAGAGTTTTTTCTCGAAATGCCTGGTCCGCACGCGACTACTCAACGTCTTTTAGTCGAACCTGGTGATAGGCTGAAATGCCAATTTAGTTTGACAGATTGGGATGTAGACGGTGTGGGGGCATTAAAAAATAAATTACTTAAAAGGATTTCTGCCCCGCCCAAACATCATTTGCATTATGATATTAACAATTTCCCAGACGAAATAATAGGCGCTAATAAAAATGCTGATACTCTATCACGTCTTATGGATTTGAACAAAAAATATTTAAGTCCATTAGCTTATCAGTCATTAAAGTTAAGATGTAATATATATTTTTTTGGCAATGCTTGGGTATATCCGTCTTTATTCAGTAAAGGGCACTATAACGAAACAAGTGCAATTCTAAATAGGCTCTTTAGACCACTTTACGAGAAATATAGCTCCTTTCATTTAAACAGGCAGCTGATAATGTATGATTCTGAAGTGTTCGAATACCTTAAATATAGATATACTTTTTCGAGAGGATTGCAAGAAGATTTTAGCAAAAAAGATTTGCTTGGACTATCATGGTTTTTAAGGGCAAATTATACAGGGGAAGAACTAGAAAAACTTCTGACGTTTTCCATAATGGACGAGCCTATGAGTCGCGATGTTAATATTTGTTACGATTATGCAATGAAAAGCTTTAAAAATCCGAAATGGCATTCCCTTCTGAAAGAGTATTCTTCTCAGCTTCCAGGTATTGCTGCATATAACTTTACATTATTAGATACCAACAATGTAACACATCGTTTATCTGATTACCAAGGAAAAATTGTTATTGTGGATCTATGGTTTACCGGGTGTGGTAATTGCAAGCGGCTAACCCCTAAATTAAAAGCCGTTGAAGAAAAGTTTAAGGATAATGCGAATGTTATATTTATAAGTGTATGCGCTGACAAAGGGTTGAATATGCTGAAAAAAAGTATAAAAGGCGGTGAATACACAACCTCGGATAGGGAGATTAACCTTTATGCGGGGGAAGCCGGAGATAGAGATCCATTTTTCACAAAAATCAATTTACAGGGTTACCCAACGCTTAAATTAATTGACAAAGACGGCAAATGGTGTGGAAATCCTGTCGATTGCCGAATTGATGACGGGAAGGATTTAATTCAAAAGATAAATTTGGCGTTAGAAAACTAAATATAACCTACTGAAATCCATCAAAATTAAAGACTTTTTGAGAAAGTCGGGCCACGCCTTTGCCTATTAAAGGGCTTACTATCTAAATTTTTAATATAAAAACAATGAAAATTTTCACGTTCCTTCTATTCATTTTATTTGCTGTATCAGTTAATAAAGTATCTGCACAAGAATTGACAACCGAAAAAATTATAGCCATTCTTCAAAAGGACGATGCCATTCAATTAGCTACGTTAATTAACAACGACAACATCAATAACTGTTATACAGAAAAAGGCTATCCTTATAGCGCGCTTTCGCAAACTGTCCGTTATAATGCCAAAAAATGCTTTGATTTTTTGATCGCCCAGGGTGCTGATGTAAATAAAGTTTGTAATGGCTATGTGCCGCCGCTGATGCATGCCGCCAAATACGGCCATTTGGATATGGTTAAGATATTGGTGGCTAAAGGTGCAAATGTGCATTACCAATATGACGGCGATAATCCAAATATACAAGACATGACACCGCTGACCTATGCGGAGAAATTCAATCAGAAGGAAGTTGCGGATTATTTAAGATCATTAAAATAACCCCATGTACTTAATTGATAAATACATAAGGATCATTTACTGCCTTGCTCGGGTTGCGATGCTTGTGATGCTGGCCTTTTGTTCAGTTCACCCTGTCTTTGCCCAAAAAGCAAACTGGCAAAATCTTGACTTGAAAACAGATACTGTTTTTGGGATCAGTACGGAAAAAGCCTATACGGAGTTATTAAAAGGAAAAAAGGCCAAGACGGTTATTGTTGCTGTGATCGATGCTGGCGTAGATACGGCTCATGAAGATTTAAAGGCAGCATTATGGCATAACCCTAAAGAAAAGGCCGGAAACCATAAAGACAATGATCATAATGGTTATGCTAATGACGTTTACGGCTGGAATTTTATTGGTTCAGATAAGGGAAATGTACATTTTGATAATTCAGAATTAACCCGGCAGGTCCGGCAATCAAGCCCTCGTTTTTTAGGCAAGGATTCATCGCAAATCGATGCCAGGGATATGCCAGCATTCAGGATATGGTATAAAGAGCGGGCCGATCTTAAACAACAATTGCGCGAGGCCCGGAGTATGACCAATAATATATCTTCTTTCAAAAATGTGTTAGACAGCATTTTGGTAAAAATGGGTAAGCAGAATCCTGCACTGGATGATTTCAAAAGTTACGAACCCAAAAACGCTAATGAAAAAAATGTCAAAGCAAACATGGTACAGTTCCTGCAACATGATGGTGATTTTGATCAATTCCTGACAGACAAATTAGAAAAAGAACTAAACCATTATCGTGAGGAAGCGGATTATCACTTGAATGTGAATTATGATCCCCGCTCAATTGTGGGCGATGACTATTTTAATTCAGCACAGAGGTATTATGGCAATAATGACGTTACCGGACCGGATGCCAGCCACGGCACTCATGTAGCTGGAATCATTGCGGCAGACCGCAACAATGGTATCGGTGTCAAAGGCGTAGCCGATAATGTGCGGATTATGACGATACGCGTAGTGCCGATGGGTGATGAACGTGATAAGGATATAGCTAATGCAATATGCTATGCTACAGACAACGGAGCGAAAGTTATTAATATGAGTTTTGGCAAAGGTTATAGCCAGGATAAGAAAGTGTTTGATGATGCAATAAAATACGCCATGTCAAAAGATGTACTGATTATCCATGCAGCAGGTAACAGCAATGAGGACCTTGATCAAAAAGAAAATTATCCAAACAGAAACTATGCCGATGGCAGCGGTGCTGCAAATGCGTGGATCGAGGTAGGCGCTTCCGGCTGGATAGATGATGAAACCCTGAAGGCAGGTTTTTCCAATTATGGTAAAAACACGGTTGATGTATTTGCACCGGGTGAAAAAATTCTTTCAACCATACCAGGTTCCAAATACGAAGCTTATGATGGCACGAGCATGGCTGCTCCGGTTGTCGCAGGTTTGGCGGCATTAATCAGGGAATACTATCCAAAGCTTTCGGCTGTACAGGTAAAAGAGATCATACTCAAATCTGTAGTTAAAGTAAACCACCCAGTAATGGTTCCCAAAGACAAACAAAAAGTTCAGGAAGCATTTTTCCACCTGTGTCGGACAGGTGGTATTGTGAATGCTTATAATGCTTTACAAATGGCAGAAGTTTATACAGTAAACCAATAATCATGCGCATACGCTTATTGTTTTTCTTTCTGATTTTAACTTGTAAAGCTTTAGCACAACAGGCTATGGACGGCCCGTATGTTAGTTATAGTGAGCAGCAAATTACAGTAACCAGTATTATTAAAGATGATGACCTGTTAAAGCCGGAGAAAAAAAATTATTCGGTTAGGCAGCGGGCGAACATTCTGTTAAATGTGATTCCCGAAGGACAGCCGAAATGGGCGTTTCAAGTTAATCTGAAACCCGTTATTGAAAATGAACCAGCGGTTTACCCCCCCAGCGACAAATTGTTGCTGATCTCCGACATTGAAGGAGAATTCAAACCTTTCCGGGATCTTTTGCTGGCCGCAAAAGTGATCGATCAGCGTTATAATTGGACGTTCGGAAACGGGAGTTTGGTGATCGCCGGTGACCTGTTTGACCGGGGTAAAGACGTGGTGCCCGAACTTTGGTTGTTATATAAGCTAGAGGATGAGGCTAAAGCCAGCGGTGGCAGGGTGCATGTGCTATTGGGCAATCATGACATTATGAACCTGTCTGGTGACCACCGCTATACCGAGGCGAAATATTTTAAGAATGCCTGGCTGCTGAAAACAGATACATGGCGGTGTATCCGCTCCGGTAAACGACCTGCAAATGTCATTGCAGCAGATCAACGATCGCTGCCGCCCGTTTTATGCAGTGGCGAACAAACGCGCCGAGATCACCGATGAAACGCTCCTGCCTTTTTTTGCTTCCAACACGGCACCTTTCTGGTATAGGGGCTATTTTATGAAACCACGCGCAGCGATGAGCCAGGTAGACGGCACGCTGCAATTGTATGATTGCAAACGGATCGTAGTCGGTCATACCATCGTGGATAAGAACATTGCCCTGTATTATGGCGGCAAAGTGCTGGCGCTTGATATGAACGAACATGGGGACGATCACCGGGCAGTGTTGCTGAATCACGGCCAATGGGTTATCCTAAATGATAAAGGCAAAAGGAGCAAACTGGTTTACCGACCGGCTAATGACAACCTAACTGATGATGACATTAAATAAAGAAAATAACACCCAAAAGATATTAGTTATCGGGGCTTGCGGACAAATCGGTACCGAACTCGTCATAGCATTAAGGAATAAATACGGAACTGAAAAAATAATCGCCGCTGATTTATTGGAAGTAAAGCCTGAATTAATTCGTGATGGCACTTACGTAACGCTGAATGTAATGGATAAACTGGCAATTGAAAATTTGGTGACCAGGCATAGGGTAACTACAATCTATCATTTGGCGGCGGTGTTGTCCGCCAGTGGGGAGAAAAACCCCTCGCACGCCTGGAACCTTAATATGTTGGGTTTAATCAATGTACTGGATGTTGCCAAGATATTCGGATTGAAAGTGTTTTGGCCAAGTAGTATTGCAGTATTTGGCCCAACTTCACCAAAGATACTTTGTCCGCAGCATACCGTTACTGAACCAAAAACGGTTTACGGCACCACGAAGCTTGCTGGGGAGCAACTGTGTAATTATTATCACGAACAATACGGCGTGGATGTCCGTAGTCTGCGTTATCCCGGATTGATCAGTCATACCACAAAACCGGGTGGTGGCACGACAGATTATGCGGTGGATATTTTTTACCTGGCACTGGAAAAAGGATATTATAACTGCTTCCTGAAAGCCGAAACTACCTTACCCATGATGTATATGCCGGATGCAGTCAGAGCAGCAATGGAACTGATGGAAACACCGGCAGAAAAAGTGAAAATCAGGACAGCCTACAACATTTCAGCCATGAGCTTTAGCCCTAAAAACTTAGCCTTCGCTATTTTAGAACACCTGCCGGAATTCAACATCCGTTATCAGTCGGATGCCCGGCAACTGATCGCCGATAGCTGGCCTTCAAGCATTGATTATACCGATGCCACCAATCAATGGGGATGGCAGCCAAAGTATGATTTAGCAGCCATGACAGCGGATATGTTACAGCACCTGGCAAATCAAAATAAACAGGTGACCGGCAAGTAAGAAGATAGATATGCCGCTGAAATATATGATTGCCATTATCGTAGTCATTGCCGTTTTGGCGGCAAAAAAATATTAAAAGACGAGGATTTTAATGATTAATAAAAAATTGTCTTTGTTGCTCCGTTCTTTATAAGATCATTAAAATAGTTAATCACTATTTTTTAGTTAATTAAATGAGGCGGCCTCTTGAGCAAGGGCGCGCTTTTGTTTCCTGAAAAGGAGAAAATTAGTTTTAGTTTAATGGAGCGCCGTCGGCCTAATAACTGGCAGCGCTTTTTTACAATTATCAAACGGTAATATTTATCAACATAAACATCATTTCCAATGGACTTTTTTTTATCAGAAGAACAAATCATGATCATCGAAACAGCCCGTTCTTTTGCACAAATTGAATGTTTGCCAGGCGTTATAGAAAGAGATGAGCATCAGTGTTTTCCTAAAGATCAAATCAAAAAATTGGCGAAACTCGGTTTTATGGGCATGATGGTAGATCCACAATACGGGGGAGCGGGCATGGATACAATTAGTTATTTATTAGCAATGGAGGAAATTAGTAAAATAGACGCAAGCGTAAGTGTGGTGATGAGCGTAAATAACAGTTTAATATGCTATGGTTTAGAGCAGTATGGCAATCCAATACAAAAGGAACAATACCTGGTGCCACTTGCAAAAGGTATTAAGCACGATGAATTATACATTGGAGCGTTTTTATTGAGTGAGCCGGAAGCAGGAAGTGATGCGAGTTCACAAAGAACTACCGCTGTGGAGAACGATGATTGCTATTTGTTAAATGGAACAAAAAACTGGATAACCAGTGGAAATTCAGCCAGCGTATATATTGTAATGGCACAAACAGATCCCTCCAAAGGATCAAAAGGGATAAATGCTTTTATTGTTGAAAAAAACTGGCCGGGGATTGTAATTGGCCCGAAAGAAAACAAGATGGGCGTCCGGGCAAGTGATACCCATAGTATTCACTTTTCAAATGTCAGGATTCCTAAAGAAAATAGGATTGGCAAGGATGGATTTGGATTTAAGTTCGCTATGAACGTATTGGCGGCTGGCAGAATCGGTATTGCTTCACAGGCATTGGGCATTGCCGGAGGTGCGTATGAATTATCCTTAAAATATGCCAAACAACGCAAGTCTTTTGGAAAAGAGATTTCTCATCACCAAGTTATACAGTTCAAATTGGCTGATATGGCCACCCGTATCGAGTATGCAAGATTACTTTGTCTCAAAGCTGCCTGGCAAAAAGATCAACACTTAGATTATACTTTGAGTTCATCTATGGCTAAAGTGGTGGCCTCAGAAACCGCCATGTGGACAACCACAGAGGCGGTACAAATTCATGGTGGCTATGGATATGTAAAAGAATATCATGTAGAAAGGTTGATGAGAGATGCTAAGGTAACACAGATATATGAAGGGACCAGTGAGGTACAGCGGATTGTTATTGCAAAAGCCATACTTAATTAATAAAAACTGTGTTGACCGTATTTGAGATAACAAAAATGGAATTATATAAAATACAATATGTACTTGCCCATTTACTTACCCACTGCGGAACCGGCGGGGTGCTTTTATTTTAAAATGAATGAAAACAGCGTTAAGGATCGGATCAATAGTAATTGTTCTTTTTGTCATCCGGTTTATTATCTGGTTGATCAAGGACTTTCGCAAAAACGGCCATTAATGCTTTTAAATATTCGCTTTAGTTCTTTATACGTTTTTTCATTTCGTTGGATCTATTAAATAAATTTGAGAAGAATGCCCGCAGTAAGCGCGGCGGGCCCTTTTTTTACCTAAACGTTTTATATGGCAGGAGATTTACAGCGACGGTTGCCTTTTCAGAAGATGTTGAATGATTTTCCGCTGCAAGTGATCCGGCTGAATGAATTGCACGCTCCGGCAGCTTTTCTGCCGCACCGTCATACTTTTTATATGTTGTTCTGGACGACCCAAGGTTCGGGCAGGCATCGGATCAATTACCGGGATTTTGATTTATTTCCAGGCACTGTTTT
>Ga0193702_1000490_pt1 | contig 13173 bp, 12 predicted proteins | sample U3a1metaG_FD_143060 | JGI IMG/M metagenome (GOLD analysis project Ga0193702, IMG submission 143060) | Soil microbial communities from a riparian zone of the East river system, Colorado, United States - U3a1 | ecosystem: Environmental > Terrestrial > Soil > Riparian zone | place: USA: East River... | reverse complement strand
CTTTCCGCCTTTTAAAACTCCCAGATGGTCATAATGTGCCGATAATACGACGTATTCATTTTTTAGTTTAGCATCGGTACCCTCCACATACGCAACCACATTTTTTACAGGTGTCGATACGGTTATACTTCCGGAAATATCTATTGAAGCGGTAGTCGGCTGTCCTTTTACAGCCGTCAGCAAACTGCCGTCAGCATCGGTTATCGTAAAAGCTGGGAGAGTGGGGGGAGTATTTTTGCCGCTCACTACCCTGCGCCCGCCACCGCCTCTATTGCGCCCAGCCGGCGCCCCAGTGTTAATAGCTACGGGTTTAACGCGTTCTATCAGCGCTATGCCGCCTTTATCCTGCACCATTTTAGCTTTTCCTGCCGTCATGCCGCTGGCAGCGCGGGCATTGGTCGAGTCATTCTGGCCAAAATCAGTGATCACTATCTTGCCTTTCAGGTCAAGTTTATCCAAATCATCTTTATTGCCGTGGCCCGCGTATATGACCTGGGCATTCAACTTTACATCGGCTCCTTGCACCTCTGTCATACCTGCAGCCACATTATAAACTTTTCCGTTTATCGTAATTGCGCCGTTTTTTGCAGTTGTGATATTATTGATCTCGAAATTCTGGTAGTAATCGGTTGTGCCCGGCAGCTCTTTCAATCCAAGGCTCCGGTATTCTTCACTAATGTACCTTGCGGCGATATTAATCTCGGGCCGCATAGTGGCACGCCCTTTCAGATCGTCTGATGCTAAAAAACGCAATGGGGCCAACCCCACGGCAGGCGTATTTATTTTATCTATTTCATGTTTAACGGGATCTTGCTGTTTAACGGCGGTTTGCTTTTTTGCCGCCGTTTGCGCCTGGCAATCCAATGCGCCTATTAAAACCGAAAGAGCTAATACTCGTGCTTTTAAAGTAAATGATATTGTCATACTTATCTATTTAATAATTGGTGGCCGGATGTGCAATTGCGACATACCCTTTTCAAAACTAATTAAAAAAAAGAATTTGAGTATTGTGTCAGGATGAAATAAAATTCGTTTTGTAATAAATAAAATTCGGTAAAATTTGTTAGCTTTGCCCGGCAAATAATAACTCCAAATAATTATTTGCTATGCTCAACGACCCATCAAAATTTGTCGGCGAAGGTTTAACCTACGACGATGTATTATTACTCCCCGCTTACTCAGAAGTTTTACCGCGCGATGTTAACACCGGTTCTTTTTTAACCAAAAAGATCAGGCTGAATATCCCTTTGGTGTCTGCCGCTATGGATACCGTTACCGAAGCGCAAATGGCCATCGCTATGGCACAGGCAGGCGGGCTTGGCATGCTGCACAAAAACATGAGTATAGATAGGCAGGCGGATGAAGTGCGCAAAGTAAAGCGTTCAGAAAGCGGGATGATACAGGATCCTATCACATTGCATGAAGCTTCTACCGTAGGCGATGCGGTTAAAATAATGCGCGAGTTCCGTATAGGTGGTATACCGGTTGTAGATCAGCAGGGAAAGCTGAAGGGCATTATCACTAACCGCGACTTGCGTTTCCAAAAAGAAATGAACAAACCTGTGCAGGAAGTAATGACGAAGGTGGGCCTCATAACAGCGGGAAAAGGCACTACCCTTACACAGGCAGAAGAGATATTACAACAATACAAGATAGAAAAGCTGCCGGTTGTTGATGCCGATGGCAAGCTGATAGGTTTGATCACTTTTAAGGATATACAGAAATTTAAAAACTTCCCTAATGCCTGTAAGGATGAGCATGGCCGTTTACGTGTTGGTGCTGCCGTTGGTGTCACTGCCGATACGATGGAACGCGTAGATGCCCTGGTAAAAGCGGGAGTTGATGTTATCGCCATTGATACGGCGCATGGTCACTCTAAGGGCGTAATTGATAAATTAAAAGAAGTTAAGGCCAAATATCCCGATCTGCAGGTTATTGCAGGTAACGTGGCTACCGGCGAAGCAGCCCTGGCTTTAGCCGAGGCCGGTGCCGATGGCGTAAAGGTGGGTATAGGCCCCGGCTCTATTTGTACTACCCGTATTATCGCGGGCGTGGGCGTTCCGCAACTGTATGCCGTTTATGAATGTGCTACTGCCTTAAAAGGATCAGGTGTCCCGGTTATTGCAGATGGTGGTATTAAGCATACAGGCGACATCCCGAAGGCTATTGCTGCCGGTGCCGGTACGATCATGGCTGGCTCCTTATTTGCCGGGGTTGAAGAATCGCCGGGCGAAAGCATTATTTACGAGGGTCGTAGGTTTAAATCATACCGCGGTATGGGTTCGATAGAAGCTATGGAGCAGGGTTCAAAGGACCGCTATTTCCAGGATGTAGAGGATGATATCAAGAAACTGGTGCCAGAAGGTATTGTGGGCCGTGTACCTTACAAGGGTACTTTATCCGAGGTGATCTACCAGTTTGTAGGTGGTTTACGTGCCAGCATGGGTTATTGCGGTGCAAAGGATATAGAAGCATTGCAAAAAGCCAAATTTGTAAGAATAACCGCTTCCGGTATCCGCGAATCGCACCCGCATGATATAACGATAACTAAGGAAGCGCCTAATTATACGCGGTAGCGTAATTATTGAAGGATTGAATTAATGAATTATTGATTAATTCAATTCTCAATCTATAATTCAATAAATCAATAATTCAACCATGAAAAATATCTGTGTCTTTTGCGGTGCTAATTTTAACGGCGATCATGTTTTGAAACAGGCGGTTGAGCTATTGGCCGAAGTTATGGTGAGCCGCGATATTACCCTGATATTTGGCGGCGGCAGGGTAGGTGTAATGGGTTTATTGGCCGATGCTGTTTTGAGTAATGGTGGTAAAGCCATTGGTGTTATTCCCCAGTTTTTAATGGATAAAGAGGTTGGCCATACGGGTTTGACAGAATTGCATATTGTGGAAAACATGCATCAGCGCAAGCAGTTAATGAACGACCTATGCGATGGCGTTATTATGCTGCCAGGCGGTTTTGGCACGCTGGAAGAATTTTTTGAAGTATTGACCTGGCTGCAACTCGGTTTGCATAACCATCCTATCGGCATATTGAATGTAAACGGCTTTTATGATTTGCTACTGCAGCAAATGGACGTAATGGTTGAACAGCGCTTTTTAAAGCCTGCTAACCGCCAATTGGTGCTAACATCCGGTGATCCGGTTGAATTGGTTGCGCTGATGGAAAATTGCAAAATAGAACCGGACGAAGTATGGTTCAAAGACAGGAACCTAACCTAAATAACACTTAGGTTCAGTAAAATTCAAATAAATTTAATGTGGAAATATTAAGCTATTATAAAAGCAGGAACTTTTGTAATCAGTACCAAATTATTTAGACGTGTAAAAACGTCAAATCGCCTCAAAAGGTAAGCTACCGTTAGAATAATCATTTTCGTTGTAGGGGGTTTAATCAAATAGTGATGCAATCTACAAACTGTATTTCATTAATACAAGCTATTTGTATTATAAATATTACATTTATTTTGTTCAAGTTAAATTTAACAATGTAAAGTGTAAATTTGATTATGGGAAAGGAAGAAATTACCGATCTTATTAAATTCTTAATGCCTTACCCGGATCATGTGCAGGAGACAGCTTTATGGCTGCGTAATTTTGTATGGGATATTTACCCAGACAGCAACGAACTGATCTATGATAACTACAATGCGCTTGCGTTCGGACTTTCGTTAACCGATAAAGCGGGCGATGTATTTTGCAGCATGGCCGTTTTTGCTAAATATGTAAACTTAGGCTTTAACCGTGGCAGCGAAATTGCCGACCCTAACCAAATCCTAACCGGTAATGGGAGTTTATACCGATATATCACCGTAAAAAACATTAATGATTTTCCTGAAACCGAGATCAGGCTATTATTGCAGGATGCTTATGCAAATGCCCTTACCCGGTTAAAATCCGGCAAACAAATAGTTAAAGGGCAAACTATAGTCAAATCAATAGCGCCCGTTAGAAAACGTCCCGCGTAATTATTTGTACTTTCGTAATTCCAATCCACCAAAACCAATTATGGATATCGAATTCAATAAAAACGAAGATATTAATAAGCAGCTTGTTTATGAGCTGAATACAAAGCTTAAAAAAATATACCTGGGCGGCGGCGAAAAAGCTGCTGCTAAACAAAAGGAAAAAGGCAAAATGCTGGCCCGCGAACGCGTGGCTTATTTGATAGACGAAGGCAAACTCTGGCTGGAAATTGGCGCATTTACTGCTGACGGTATGTATGCCGAGCATGGTGGCTGCCCATCGGGCGGAGTAATAACCGGTATAGGTTATGTATCCGGCAGGCAATGTATGATAGTTGCTAATGATGCTACGGTTAAAGCGGGGGCATGGTTTCCCATTACAGCCAAGAAGAACCTGCGCGCACAGGAAATAGCCATGGAAAACCGGCTGCCCATTATTTATTTGGTCGATTCGGCAGGCGTTTATTTGCCAATGCAGGATGAGATATTCCCGGATAAGGAACATTTCGGGCGCATCTTCCGCAACAATGCACTAATGAGCAGCATGGGTATCATCCAGATTGCCGCCATCATGGGGTCATGTGTGGCAGGCGGCGCTTATTTGCCCATTATGAGCGATGAGGCAATGATTGTAGAAGGTACAGGTTCTGTTTTTTTAGCGGGATCATATTTGGTAAAATCAGCCATTGGTGAAGAAGTAGATAACGAAACTTTAGGCGGGGCAACTACCCATTGCGAAATATCAGGCGTTACCGATTATAAATTCCCGAATGATAAAGCTTGCCTGGATGCCATTAAAAAAAGCATGGGCAAGGTGGGCGATTTTACAAAGGCCGGGTATGACCGTGTAAAACCCGTATCACCAAAATTGAAAGAAGAAGATATTTATGGCCTGCTGCCGGATAACCGGGAGAAAGCCTATGATATGAAAGAAGTTATTTTGCGGTTAGTAGATGATTCTGAATTTGACGAATACAAAGAATTATACGGCAGGTCTATCATCTGCGGACTGGGACGTATTGATGGGTGGGCCGTTGGTATAGTAGCAAACCAGCGCAAGGTTATCAAATCAGGCAAGGGCGAAATGCAATTTGGCGGGGTAATTTATTCAGATTCGGCAGATAAGGCAACACGTTTTATCATGAACTGCAATCAAAAGAAGATACCGCTGGTGTTTTTACAGGATGTTACTGGGTTTATGGTAGGCAGTAAATCAGAAAAAGGCGGCATTATAAAGGACGGCGCTAAAATGGTTAACGCGGTAGCCAATTCGGTAGTGCCTAAGTTTACTATTATCATCGGCAACTCTTATGGTGCGGGTAACTACGCTATGTGCGGTAAGGCTTACGACCCAAGGTTGATATACGCGTGGCCATCAGCAAAAATTGCGGTAATGGGCGGCTCGCAAGCAGCAAAAACTTTATTGCAGATACAGGCCGCTGGAATAAAGGCAAGGGGAGAAGATATAAACGAGCAAAAGGAAGCCGAACTGTTAAAGCAAATAACCGACAGGTACAATGCGCAAACCACACCGTATTATGCCGCTGCGCGGTTATGGGTTGATGGTATAATAGATCCTTTAGAAACACGCAAAGTAATATCTATGGGTATTGAGGCGGCCAACCATTCGCCGATAGAACGGGCGTTTAATCCCGGTGTAATACAAACTTGATTTTTACGTTCAATAGCAGATATCATATTTAGTAAATCCGTAATCAATAAGTTATGAAAAGACTTTTCCTCACGCTTACTATTATTTCAGCTACGATATTTGCCGCATCCGCGCAATTATTACCCAGTTTCCAGTTCGGCTTAAAAGGCGGCATGAATTTTACCAGCCTTTCAAAAAATGGTTCGTTTAACCCAAGCGGGCAGGCAGGCTATTTGGGTGGTATATGGATGCGGGTTGGGGCTCTCGGCTTCAATTTTCAGCCCGAAATGTATGTAACCAGCAAGGATGTAAATATCACCGATGGCAATTCAACCACGCAGGCAAAATTTACCAGTATTGATGTGCCGTTATTGGTAGGTGGTAAAGTGGGGGCTTTTGGTTTTGGGGCGAGGTTTTATACCGGCCCGCTGGTATCGTTCGCCATTAATAAGGACCAAAACTTCGGCACTGCCGCGGGTAATGCTATCAAACTGGATTATAAAGATCAAAATTATGCCTGGCAGGTAGGTGCCGGGCTGGATATAAAAATGGTGTCCGTTGATATTCGTTATGAAGCAGGCTTATCCAAACAAACCTATGGCACAGGTTCCACCAATATTAATCTGTTTAATATTGGGCTGGCGTATAAGTTGTTTTAGGCGTTAACTACTTCAATTATCGCCACATCAAGGCAATTGTTCTCTGCACGTTAATGTTTTTTCATATTGCTTTATGCGTGTTTGATGGCGCGTTCCAAAGCCGTATTATGTTTATACCGGAATGCAAACGGGAATATAACTGCTATAACCAAAGCATAACAGGCAAAAGTGAGCCAGATGCCATGCCAGTTTTTGGTTTGATCTGAAAGCGTAAAGTATTTATCGATGATAACGCCGCTTGCCAGGCTGCCAAATAATGCGCCAAACCCGTTTACCATCATCATAAATAATCCCTGCGCGCTGCCCCGTATTTCGGGCGATGCCTGTGTTTCCACAAACAGGGAACCTGAAATATTAAAGAAGTCGAACGCCATACCATATACGATGCAGGATAATACGATCATCCATAATCCATCTGCAGGATTACCATAAGCGAACAACCCGAAACGAAGCACCCAGGCCAACATACTGAACAGCATTACATACTTGATACCGAACTTGCGAAGGAAGAAAGGAATTGTCAGGATAAAAAGTGTTTCTGAAGCCTGGGATATAGACATGATGATGGCCGGATATTTTACTGCGATACTGCTTTTATATATTACAGTTTTACTAAAATCACCTAAGAATACATCTCCATAAGCATTTGTTAATTGTAAGGCCGCGCCCAATAACATCGAGAAACCAAAGAAGATGGCAAACTTGGGCGTTTTAAACAAACTGAATGCCCTTAACCCCAATATATCCACCAATGATGTTTTCTTTATTTTATTTAAAAGCGGCGGGCATTTAGGCAGCGTAAATGAATATAAGCCCAGCGCAAGCGCTACAGCCGATGCAATATAAAATTGGTTGGGCGATGACTCATTATGTGTAATACTTACGGTCCACAATGCCGCAATAAAGCCAATAGTGCCGAAGGTGCGGATCGGGGGGTAAACTTTTACCACATCAAGCGGAACGTTTTTAAGCGCGCTATAAGCTACGGTGATAGATAGCGATAGCGTAGGCATATAGCAAACCATATTAGCCAGCATTATCCAAAAAAACAGGGTAGGGTCCTTAACCATAGGCACGCAAAACAGAACTATTGCACCCAAAATATGTAATACGCCATACAGCTTTTCTGCATTTATAAATTTATCAGCAATAATACCGGTAAGCGCAGGCATAAAAATGGCCGAAATACCCATAGTAGAAAAAATAGCAGAGAACTGAGTAGCCGAGCCAAGATGATTATCAAACCAGTAATGCCCTATGGTGAGCAGCCACGCCCCCCAGATAAAAAATTGCATAAAATTCATCAGTATTAAGCGAAACTTAATATTCATACGGTGCCTGGTTTAAAATCAATTAATTAAAAGCGGAAAGTAAGGAAATATTTCGGATTTCGGATTTTCGATTTCGGATTTACTTTATTGAGTAAGTACGGGATACGGACAATAAAAACCTTAACTCCGAAATTGAACATCCGAAATCCGATATCAGGAAGCTTTTCTCTTATTCAGCTCATCGCGCAGTTTGGCGGCTTTTTCGTAGGCCTCATCGTGCAGGGCCTCGGCTAATTTGGTTTTTAGCTCATCGGTACTTAACGAGGCAAACCCTGTGGGTTGGGAAGGGGTGGTTTCTTCTGTAGTTTCGTTGATATTTTCGAGGTAAACAAAATCATTACCCTCTATTACAATACCCGCGCTCGACAGGATGAACTCATACGTAAAAATTGCACATTCAAATCTTACGGCTAAGGCTATAGCATCGGATGTACGGGCATCTATCTCGATAGATTTTTTACCGTCCGAGCAGATCAGCTTGGAATAAAATATGCCATCCACCAAATTGTAAATTACAATTTCCTGTACGGTGATATGATAGGCCTGGGCAAAGCTTTTAAAAAGGTCGTGGGTAAGCGGCCTGCTCGGCGTCATTTTCTCAATCTCTATCGCGATGGCCTGCGCTTCAAAACTGCCGATAATGATAGGCAGTCGCCTGCGGCCGCCAACCTCGCCCAAAACCAGGGCGTACGCGCCAGACTGGGTTTGGCTGTAAGACAATCCCACAATATCCAGCTTAATTTTCTTCATATCATTACCCATCGCAACAAATCTTTTTTATGCCGAAGCTTTATATTCTTTTACTGCCGCAATTAGTTGGGGCACAACTTCAAAAGCATCACCAACTATGCCATAATCCGCCACCTTAAAAAATGGCGCTTCGGGGTCCTTATTAATAACCACAATTACCTTTGACGAGCTGACACCGGCCAAATGTTGTATAGCGCCCGAAATTCCTATTGCAATATACAAATTTGGACTGACAGCAATGCCAGTTTGTCCAACATGTTCGCTATGCGGCCTCCAACCAGAATCGGACACGGGTTTTGAGCAAGCCGTAGCCGCGCCTAAAAGGTTGGCTAATTCTTCAATCATTCCCCAATTTTCGGGCCCTTTTAAGCCGCGCCCGCCGGATACCACAATTTCTGCATCGGGCAGGGATACTTTATCTGTCGACCGTACAATTTCTTTTAGCATCGCTTTAAAGTCTGTCGCTTTAACATCAACACTAAAGTCCTCAATTTGTGCGGTTTTATTTGCTTCAACAACTTTATAAGAGTTTGGAATTAACGCAATTACTTTATTAGCTGATGTTAACTCGACTATGGCAAATGCTTTGCCCGAGAACGCTGTTTTCTTTACGGTGAATTTGCCGCCCGCCTGTTCTGGCAACGCTACTGCGCCATCTACCACGCCTGCCTCCAATTTAACGGCTATACGCGGCGCTAAGCCACGGCCCGAAAATGAATTGGATAATACCACAACGTCAGCGCCCTGTTTTTTGGCAGCTTCGGCAATAACCGATGCATAAGCCTGGTTCACAAAGTTTTTGAGTTGGGCGTTAGCTACATTTAATATTTTATCTGCCCCGTACTTAGCTAATAAAGCCAGTTCACCGGCGCTAACATTGCCTATAGAAACAGCCGTAAGGGTAGTATTATTTTGGTCGGCAATGGCACGGGCATAGGATACGGCTTCAAAAATTGATTTTTTGAATTTTCCGTCCGCGTTTTCCGCATATATTAAAACTGACATATTTTATAGCTAAAGGTTATATAATTTTTGCTTCCGTATGCAGCAATTCTACCAGGTCCGAAACTTTATCCGCAGCCACTAACTTCACCTGTCCGCGCGGGGCAGGGGTTTCATAGCTCAGCACTTCTGAAAACGTTTTTACATCAACCGGCTCAATAACAGCCAATGGTTTGGTACGTGCCGACATGATACCCCGCATATTGGGTATTTTAGGTTCGGCAACACCTTCGGCAGTTCCGGCTATAAAGGGCAGCGGAATAGTTAATATTTCTTTACCGCCTTCTATCTCACGCTCAACCGTTGCATTGCTGCCATCAACATCTAATTTTTTTATGATGGAAACAGAAGGCAGGTCTAACAACTCGCCCAGCATCCCGGCTACTTTAGAGCCGTTATAGTCGATGGATTCGCGGCCGGTCAATATTAAGTCGAACGGTTTTTGTTTAATATATTGCGCAATTTGGTAAGCCACAAACCAGGCATCGTGCGGTTTGGCGTTAATGCGTACCGCCTCATCGGCACCGATAGCCAGCGCTTTGCGGATAGTTGCCTCGGTGTTGGCTTCGCCTACATTTATTACGGTAATAGTACCTTTTCCGCCCTCGGTCAGTTCAATAGCACGCGAAAGTGCAATCTCATCGTAAGGATTTAAAATGAATTGAACACCCGTTGTATTAAATTGGGTGTTGTTATCAGTAAAGGTTATTTTTGTCGTGGTATCAGGTACATTACTAATACAAACAAGTACGTTCATACAAAATTGGTTTTTGCAAATTTAGTAAAAAAGATAGCGTTTAAAAATGGAGATAAGCAGATTGGATAAGCTATTGGAGTTTATAAAAAATGAACCCGATGATGAATTTTTAAAATATGCGCTGGCAACAGAGTATCTTCGTTTAAACCAGGCAGATAAGGCATTAAGCTATTATGAAGATTTGGTGAATAATCACCCCGGTTATACGGGCACTTATTATCATTTAGGTAAACTATACGAAGCATTGAACCGAAAGGAAGAAGCGATAAGCACTTATGAAAAGGGCATGGAGATAACCAAGGCAAAGCGTGATAATCATTCTTTTTCTGAATTACAGGCGGTTTACCGGGAAGCGACAGGTTATGATGAGGACGATGATTATTAACGAATAAAAACGGTGGGCTGTGCGATTCCCCTCTTGAGAGGGGTGTAGGGGTGTGTTAAGCGCACGTATAACACACCCCTGCAACCGCACCGTCAACCGCGCCCCCTCTCAAGAGGGGAATTAATATATACAACTTGAAAAAACGCAAACTCCTCTTCCTTACGGATGTATTTACGTACACGCTTAGCGCGTTTGGTGGCCCGCAAGCCCATCTCGCAATTATGCTGCGCGAGTTTGTAGAGAAACGTAAATACATTACCGAAGAGGAATTGATGGAGCTGAACGCGCTATCGCAGGTATTGCCGGGGCCGTCATCAACCCAAACATTAGTAGGTATTGCGTGGAAAGTTGGCGGGCTGCGAATGGCGATAGTTACTTTTTTAATTTGGGTGTTTCCGTCGGCTGCTATAATGTGCGCGGCGGCTGTCAGTTATAAAATGTTTGCCACCAATGGCCGTTTAGCAGAAGTATTACGCTTTGTACAGCCCATTGCCGTTGGTATTGTGGGGTATGCCACCTATACGTTTGCCGAACGGTTTTTAAAAACAAAGATCAGTATGTGGCTGGCTATAGGCTCATTAATAGCCACGTTGATCCTGCAAAATCCCTACGCGTTCCCGATATTGATATTATTAGGTGGTATTGTTTCTTCGGCACTGGAAACCCATCCGCAGGAAAATGAGTTGCGGGTTAAACTGTTCTCCAATACCAACCCAAATAAAGTAGCCTACTTTATTGGCATATTACTGGCATTTGCCGCATTGGGCGCTATCATAAACCGTACTTCGCCATTTAGCTTGCCCATACGCTTATTTGAAAATTTTTACCGTAACGGTATATTGATATTCGGCGGGGGGCAGGTGTTAGTACCGCTAATGTACACCGAGTTTGTAGAGGTGAAACATTACCTCACCAATTCCGAGTTCTTATCCGGCTTTGCATTGCAGCAAGCATTACCGGGGCCAACATTTTCGTTCACCTCTTTTTTAGGCGGGATAACCCTGGGTAACAAAGGGGGCGGCGTTTGGCAAACCGTATTGGGCAGCACTATAGCGGTGATTGGGATAAATATGCCCGGCTTTATTTTGATACTGTTTATCGTACCCTTTTGGAACGACCTGAAAAAAATAGCCCGTATAAAAAACTCGTTAAGCGGTATCAATGCCGTTGCGGTGGGCTTTATGGCAACCGCTTTTATATTATTAGTGCGCCCATTTGCCGATAACTGGATGGCTTATGTTTTAATGCTGGCAACCTTTGCTTTGCTGCGCTTTACCAAAATAAAAACCCCCATAGTAATTATTATAGGGGTGGTGTTGGGGTTGGTTTTTTAAGTCTCCTTATCTCGTAAAGGGGAATTATATTTACTCATAAGGCTTTTTGCTATATTGCCGGTATGAGTTCCATCACATTTAGGGCAATTTATAGTGATAAATGGAAGATCGTAAAAATATATCACGTAAACGATTTACCCGGGGTTTGGCAGGTACTTATCAGCAACGAGTTTCAAGGTAAAATCTTTTACGAAAACAACCAATGGCATTACAATTTTAATGAAAATAGCGAACTCTACACAGAAGATATTCATATCCTAATTAATATCATTACCCAAAACCACCGCCAGGGATATTATGATATTAAATTATAAAATACTCACCAATATTCAAATAAATCCGAATTGAACATTCGAATAATGTTCCCCCTTTAGGGGGCCGGGGGGCTAAAACGGCGGCTCATCATCTATATCATCCATTCTTGACGGGCGGATAATAAAGTTGCTTGGCTTGTCAAAATCCTGCGATGGATTGAGGCCGGTAAAGGCATTTGGCGCGGTTTCAAAGCCACCACCGCTGTCCAGATCCTGGAACTTAACGTATTTGCCAACAAATTTCAACCTTACCCTACCGGTTTCGCCGTTACGGTGCTTGGCGATGATAATTTCGCCAACACCCTGTGTTGGGTTATTATCTTCATCCACTTCCAGTCCGTAATATTCCGGGCGGTAAAGGAACAGTACCATATCTGCATCCTGCTCAATTGAACCAGATTCACGTAAGTCGGATAACATTGGGCGCTTGGATGCACCGGGGCGGGTTTCAACCGCGCGGCTTAATTGTGATAACGCTATAACCGGTACGTTTAACTCTTTAGCAACAGATTTTAGCGCCCTTGATATACTGCCAATCTCCTGCTCACGGTTACCACCGCCGCCTTTGCCTTCGCCTTTACCCTGCATCAATTGCAGGTAATCGACAATGATCAACTGGATATCATGCTGCGATTTTAAACGGCGGCATTTAGCGCGAAACTCGAATATATTTAAAGCGGGTGTATCATCAATAATTAATGGCGCTTGTTCCAAACGGCCAATTTTGGAGTGGATCTGCTGCCATTCCCATTCTTCCAAAGTACCCTTACGGATCTTTTCCTGCTCAATTTCTGTTTCGCCGGATATTAAACGGTTAACTAATTGCACGGACGACATTTCGAGCGAGAACACCACTACAGGTTTATGAAAATCAACCGCGGCGTTACGGGCGCAGCTTAATACAAAGGCTGTTTTACCCATTGCCGGGCGGGCAGCTATAATAACCAGATCGGATTTTTGCCAGCCCGAGGTCATGCGGTCAAGGTCGGTGAAACCTGACGCAA
>Ga0193702_1000489_pt1 | contig 13181 bp, 17 predicted proteins | sample U3a1metaG_FD_143060 | JGI IMG/M metagenome (GOLD analysis project Ga0193702, IMG submission 143060) | Soil microbial communities from a riparian zone of the East river system, Colorado, United States - U3a1 | ecosystem: Environmental > Terrestrial > Soil > Riparian zone | place: USA: East River... | reverse complement strand
ATCGAGGAGGAGCCGGAAGAAGGCGCGCCCGGCCATTAAACATCATAGAGGCGCCGCCTGGGAGGGGACGATGGACCTGAGCCTGCAAGAACTCGAAGCGGCGATCAATTACTGGCGCGCCCAGCGGCCGGCGCGCGGCAACGAGTTCGCGCTGTCGGCCGAGGTCAACGTGCTGGCCAAGGTCTACGCGCTGATGATTTTCCGGCGCGCGACCCACCTGACCCTCGAACAGCTCGACACGAGCGCGCGGCAGCTGCTGCAAACCTGGCGCGACCGCAATCCGCCCCCAAGCTGAGACCTTATGCCCGACTTCGAAAACAAGATTTGCCCGCGCAGCGAGCTGCAACGCCGCGTCGCGGCCCTGCCCAAGCCGGTGGTGCTGACCAACGGCGTGTTCGACATCCTGCACCGCGGCCACGTGACCTATCTGGCGCAGGCGCGCGCGCTGGGCGCCTCGCTGGTGGTGGCGGCCAACACCGACGCCTCGGTAAAGCGGCTCGGCAAGGGCGACGACCGGCCGCTCAACAGCGGCCCGGACCGGATGGCGGTGCTGGCCGCGCTGGAGTCGGTCAGCCTGGTGGTCGCGTTCGACGAAGACACCGCGCTCGACGTGGTGCTGGAGGCGCGGCCCGAGATCTACGCCAAGGGCGGCGACTACGACATGAGCGCGATCCCCGAAGGCAGGGCGGTGCTGGCCTACGGCGGCCAGGCCGTCGCCATCGACTTCGAGCATGACCGCTCGACCACCAGGCTGCTCACAAAAATCCGTAGCTGACGCTTGCGCTCACGCGCCGCCCGCGTAGCCGTTCTGGCGCCAGGCCTCGTACACCACCACCGCTACCGTGTTCGACAGATTCAGGCTACGGTTGTCGGGGCGCATCGGCAGGCGGATGCGCTGGGCCGGCGGGAAGGACTCGCGCAGCGCCGGCGCCAGGCCGCGCGTTTCGGAGCCGAACACGAACACGTCGCCCGGACGAAACGCCGCAGCGGCGAACGGCGCCGAACCGTGCGTGGTCAAGGCGAACATGCGCGCCGGATCGGGCGCGCAGTCGGCCACGAAGGCCTCCCAGTTCTTGTGCACCTTCATGCTGGCGTAGTCGTGGTAGTCGAGGCCGGCGCGCTTCATCTTGCTGTCGTCCAGCGGAAAGCCGAGCGGCTCGATCAGGTGCAGCTGCGCGCCCGTGTTGGCGCACAGGCGGATGATGTTGCCGGTGTTCGGCGGGATCTCGGGTTCGACCAGGACGACGTGGAACAAATGCTTCTCCTTGTTATGACTCTGCATGCGGCGGGGTGCGCGCGAACACGAAATTGCTCACGCGCGCGGCGCCGAAGCGCTTGAACGTGGCCGCCAGCTCGTTCAGCGTGTGCCCGCTGCTCATCACATCGTCGACGACGCCGATGTGCTGGCCGCGCACCATCGCCAGCGCGTCCGGCGCCACGATGAAGGCGTTGCGGATGTTCCGCTTGCGCTCGCCCGGCGCCAGGCTCGATTGGGCGCGCGTGTCGAGCGCGCGGAGCGCCAGCCGCGGCGCCAGCGGGATGCCGAGCGAACGCGCCAGCGGCCGCGCAATCTCGAGCGCCTGGTTGAAGCCGCGCTCGACCAGCCGCGCGCGTCCCAGCGGCACCGGGCACAGCAGATTCGGCAGCAGGAAGCCGGGCTGCGCCAGCAGCGCGTCGCGCAGCGCCGCCGCGCACCACGGCGCCAGCGCCAGCTTGGCGCCGAACTTGAGCTGCAAGACCAGCTGGTCGAGCGGCGCGCTGTAGTCGGCCGCGGCCAGCGTGGCGTCGAAGGCCGGCCCCTGGGCCAGGCAGCCGGCGCAGCGGTAGCGCGCATCGGCCGCCGCCAGCGGATTGGCGCAGCGCCGGCAGCGCGGCTGCCGCGGCGCCACATACGCGGCATGGCAGGGCGCGCAGACCGCGCCGTCGCAGCGCGCGCCGCACAGGGCGCAGGCACACGGCAGCAGGGCGCGCGCCACGGCGAGCGGCCAGTGTTGCAGCCACAGGCGCGGACGGTGCGGCATCGGACTCGCCTTTCCACAAACGGGTACACTGCCGGCATTATCTCATCCATCTTGTCCGAGCCGGGCATTTACGCAAGCGAACCATGGTGACTCCCTCCTCCCCGTCCAGAATGAGCGCGCCGATCGACCTGGCGCGCGTGCGCCGGCTGTTCGCCGATCCGCAGCGCGTGGCCGCCTCCGATTTCCTGCGGCGCGAAATCGCGGCCCGCATGCACGAGCGCCTCGGCCTGGTCAAGATCGCGCCGCGCCGCGTGCTCGACGCCGGCTGCGGCCCCGGGCCCGACCTGGCGCTGCTGCAAAAGGATTACCCGGCGGCCCAGATCATCGGCCTCGACGCGGCGTTCGCGATGGTCGAGGCGGCCAAGGTGCCCGCCACCGCCCTGAGCGCGCTCAACCAGATGCTGAGCCGGCTGCTGCCGGCCAAGGCCGGGATCGACCTGCTGTGCGGCGATTTCGGCGATTTGCCGTTCGGCCCGAACTCGCTCGACCTGGTGTGGTCGAATCTGGCGCTGCACTGGCATCCGCAGCCCGACCGCGTGTTCGCCGAGTGGCGCCGGGTGCTGCGCGTGGACGGCGTGCTGATGTTCTCGAACTTCGGCCCCGACACCCTGCGCGAGCTGCGCGCCGCTTTCGCCGAGGCCGACGAGGCGCCGCATGCGCTGCCCTTCGTCGACATGCACGACTTCGGCGACCAGTTGGTGGAGGCCGGCTTTTCGACCCCGGTGATGGACATGGAAGTCATCACCGTGACCTACGACACGCCGCGCGCATTGCTGGCCGACGTGCGCGCGCTGGGCGGCAACCCGCTGGCCACGCGCCGCCGCGGCCTGCTCGGGCGCGCCGCCTGGCAACGGGTCGAGGCCGCGCTGGAGCGCCAGCGCCGCCCCGACGGCAAGCTCGGCCTGAGCTTCGAGGTGATCTACGGCCATGCGTTCCGGCCGGCGCCGCGGGTCACGGCGGCCGGGGAGGCGATCGTGCGCTTCCAGCCGCGCAAACCCGGCTGAGAGGCGGGCGAGCCCCGAGCATGGTCATTTTTGCTTGATGGTGTGAGCAGTCCTTGAGTATAATCAACGACTAATTTTGTCGGCTCTGCTAAGGGCTGCCAGAAAAACAGGCAAATGAGGTGTCAGTACAGCGGTCGGCAGCAGCAAGAAAAATCAGCAGCAAAGCAGCGCTCATCAGTGTTTCCTTCACTTGTGGTCGATGTCATGGTTCCAGCCGGGTTTCGGTGTGGGGCCTTTTGGTGCGATGGTTTCAAAGCGGCGGCGGTGCTGGACTGCCGGACGTCAAAAGAAGATCTTTATTTTTGGGTGGTTGGGGAAAACATGACATATGCGAAGCGACTTCAAGCCTTGATGCTCGGTCTGGCTATCGGTGCCAGCAACCTGGCCCTGGCTGGGCCCGAGGCGGTGCAGGGGCGTCCGGTTGAATATCAGTTGAACCTGCAAGCGCCAGTGACGCAGATCGCCTCTGAGATCAACAACCTGCACACCTGGATGATGGTCGTCTGCATGGTCATCTTTATCGCCGTGTTCGGCGTCATGTTTTACTCGGTGTTCAAACACCGCCGCTCGCTGGGCCACAAGCCGGCCACCTTCCACGAATCGACGACCGTTGAAATCGCCTGGACCGTGGTGCCCTTCCTGATCGTGATCGGGATGGCGCTGCCCGCCACCAAGACCGTGGTCGGCATGAAGGACACCTCGAACGCCGACCTGACCATCAAGGTCACCGGCATGCAATGGAAATGGGGTTACGACTACCTCAAGGGCGAGGGCGAGGGCATTTCCTTCCTGTCGAACCTGGCGACCCCGCGTTCGCAAGTCGGCGCGCCCGGCGTCGAGCCGACCGACAAGCGCGGCGAAAACTATCTGATGGAAGTCGACAATGACGTCGTGGTTCCAGTGAACAAAAAAGTCCGCATCGTGCTGACCGCCAACGACGTGATCCACTCCTGGTCGATCCCGGGCTTCGGCGTCAAGCAGGATGCGATTCCCGGTTTCGTGCGCGACACCTGGTTCAAGTCTGAGAAAATCGGCACTTTCCGCGGCCTGTGCTCCGAGTTGTGCGGCAAGGAACACGCCTTCATGCCGATCGTCGTGAAAGTCGTGTCGGCCGAAGACTATTCGGCCTGGGTCGGCGGCAAGAAAAAGGAAATGGCGGCGCTGGCCGACGATCCGAACAAGGTCTGGACCATCGACGAACTCAAGACCAAGGGTGAAAAAGTGTACTCGAGCAATTGCGTGGTCTGCCACCAGGCGACCGGCAAGGGCGTGCCGGGCGCGTTCGCCGCGCTCGACGGCTCGCCGGTGGTCAACGGTCCGAAAGCCGACCAGATCCATGTCCTGTTGAACGGCAAGAAGAGCGGCAAGTTCCCGTCCGAGATGCCGTCGTGGAAGCAGTTGTCGGATTCGGATATTGCTGCGGTGATTACCTACACCCGCAACAACTGGTCGAACAAGGCCGCCGAGAATATCGTCCAACCAGCTGAAGTTTTGGCTGCACGTAAGTAATCGAGGAGTTTCAGATGAGCACGACGACAATCGACCACGCGCACGACCACGCGCACGACCATCCGCATGGCCTGGGCCGCTGGCTGTTCGCCACCAACCACAAGGACATCGGTACCCTGTACCTGTGGTTCTCGCTGATCATGCTGCTGTCCGGCGGCGTGCTGGCGCTGATGATCCGCACCGAGCTGTTCCGCCCCGGCCTGCAATTCTTCGAGCCCGAATTCTTCAACCAGCTGACCACCATGCACGGCCTGATCATGGTGTTCGGCGCGATCATGCCGGCCTTCGTCGGCTTCGCCAACTGGATGATCCCGCTGCAGATCGGCTGTGCCGACATGGCCTTCGCGCGCATGAACAACTTCTCGTTCTGGCTGTTGCCGCCGGCCGCGATCCTGCTCGCCACCTCGTTCCTGGTGCCGGGCGGCGCGACCGCCGCCGGCTGGACCCTGTACGCCCCGCTGTCGACCCAGATGGGCCCCGGCATGGACATGGCGATCTTCGCGATGCACCTGATGGGCGCCTCGTCGATCATGGGCTCGATCAACATCATCGTCACCATCCTCAATATGCGCGCGCCCGGCATGACGCTGATGAAGATGCCGATGTTCTGCTGGACCTGGCTGATCACCGCCTACCTGCTGATCGCCGTGATGCCGGTGCTGGCCGGCGCGATCACCATGACCCTGACCGACCGCCACTTCGGCACCTCGTTCTTCAACGCGGCCGGCGGCGGCGACCCGGTCATGTACCAGCACATCTTCTGGTTCTTCGGCCACCCCGAGGTCTACATCATGATCTTGCCGGCCTTCGGCATCGTCTCGCAGATCCTGCCGGCCTTCGCGCGCAAGCCGCTGTTCGGCTACGCCTCGATGGTGTACGCCACCGCGTCGATCGCGATCCTGTCGTTCATCGTCTGGGCCCACCACATGTTCACCACCGGCATGCCGGTGACCTCGCAGCTGTTCTTCATGTACGCGACCATGCTGATCGCGGTGCCGACCGGCGTGAAAGTGTTCAACTGGGTCGCCACTATGTGGAAGGGCTCGATGACCTTCGAAACCCCGATGCTGTTCGCGGTCGGCTTCATCTTCGTGTTCACCATGGGCGGCTTCACCGGCCTGATCCTGGCGGTGACCCCGATCGACATCCAGCTGCAGGACACCTACTACGTGGTGGCGCACTTCCACTACGTGCTAGTGGCCGGTTCGCTGTTCGCGCTGTTCGCCGGCTTCTACTACTGGTCGTCGAAGTGGACCGGCCATATGTACAACGAAACGCGCGGCAAGATCCACTTCTGGGCCTCGCTGGTCACCTTCAACGTGACCTTCTTCCCGATGCACTTCCTCGGGCTGGCGGGGATGCCGCGCCGCTACGCCGACTATCCGGCGCAGTTCACCGACTTCAACGCGATCGCGACCATCGGCGCCTTCGGGTTCGGCCTGTCGCAGGTGTACTTCCTGTTCTTCGTGATCTTGCCGACCATCCGCGGCGGCAAGAAAGCGGAAGACAAGCCATGGGATGGCGCCGAAGGGCTGGAATGGACCGTGCCGAGCCCGGCCCCGTTCCACACCTTCGAAACGCCGCCGCTGGTCAAGTAAGCGATCATGCCTGAGCCAAAGAAACCGAATAACCTCAAGACCGGCCTGATCATGGGCGGGATTGCCTTGTTCTTCTTCGTGATGGTGTTCGTTAAACGTATCTGGCTGAGCTGACGTGAGTACAGAACAATCGGGCCGCATCCGCCTTAACCGGAAGATGCTCGGCAAGCTGGTGGTGGTGGCGGTGGCGATGTTCGGCTTCGGCTATGCGATGGTGCCGGTCTACAAGCAGATGTGCGAGCTGCTCGGCATCAACGTGCTGACCCAGGCCGACGGCACCGTCAAGCTCGACGCCAATACGCAGGTCGACAAGACGCGCACCATCACCGTCGAGTTCGACGCCAACTCGCAGGGGCCGTGGCGGTTCCGCCCGACCCAGCGCAGCATCCAGGTGCATCCGGGCGAATTGGCGACGATCCTGTACGAAGTGGTCAACACCCAGCCGCGGACGGTGCAGGCGCAGGCGATTCCGAGTTATGCGCCGCAGTCGGCCACGCCGCACTTCAAGAAGATCGAGTGCTTCTGCTTCAAGCAGCAGACCCTCGGCCCGAACGAAGCGCGCCAGATGCCGGTGGTGTTCTTCATCGATCCCGCGCTGCCGCGCGAGGTGAAGACCATCACCTTGTCGTACACGTTTTTTGAGATTGCCGGCACCAGCACGGCCGCAAAATAAGGGGGCGCGCGATGGACAAGCCAGCCAAGGCCAGCTTCGGCGCGACGATGAAGGCGGTGTTCTGGTCGTTTTTCGGCATCCGCAAGCGCGCCGATTACGAGAAGGATGCGGCCAGCCTGAACCCGGTGCACCTGATCATCGCGGCGCTGATCGGCGTGGCCCTGTTCATCGGCGTGCTGGTGCTGCTGGTGCGCATCGCCACCTCGTAGCCGCGTGGGCACGGCAGAGCCGTACCCACCCTACGGCACCGTAGGGTGGGTACGGTTCACCGTGCCCACGCGGAATTAAGATTTGGCAGTAGAAAAATTCACCGATACAGTTTGATTGAGGAGAAGAAGATGAGTTCACCACACGCCGCACCGTACTACTTCGTGCCGGGTCCCTCCAGGTGGCCGCTGATGGCCGGCATGTCGCTGCTGGCGACCATGATCGGCGCCTCCGGCTGGGTCAACGGCGCCGCCTGGGGGCCGTACCTGAACGTGGCCGGCATCCTGTCGACCATCCTGGTGCTCTATTTCTGGTTCGGCGACGCGATCGGCGAGTCCGAGTCGGGCCAATACAATGCCCGCATCGACCTGTCCTACCGCTGGTCGATGAGCTGGTTCATCTTCTCCGAAGTGATGTTCTTCGGCGCCTTCTTCGGCGCCCTGTTCTATGCGCGCAGCATCACGATGCCGTGGCTGGGCGACCTCGACCACAAGATCATCTGGCCCGACTTCGCGGCGCACTGGGGCAACGCCGGCCCGGCCGGCACCGTCGAAGACTTCAAGACCATGGGGCCGTTCCCGATCCCGACCATCAACACCGCGCTGCTGCTGACCTCGGGCGTGACCCTGACCATCGCCCACCACGCGCTGCGCGCCGGCCACCGCGCGAAGACCGCGTTCTGGCTGTTCTGCACCATCTTGCTGGGCGCGATCTTCATGGGCTTCCAGGCCTACGAATACTCGCACGCGTACAGCGAACTGAACCTGAAGCTGAGCTCGGGCATCTACGGCTCGACCTTCTTCATGCTGACCGGCTTCCACGGCTTCCACGTGACGATGGGCGCGATCATGCTGTCGGTGGTACTGTACCGGGTGCTCAAGGGCCACTTCACGCCCGAGCATCACTTCGCCTTCGAAGGCGCGGCCTGGTACTGGCACTTCGTCGACGTGGTCTGGCTCGGCCTGTACGTGGTCGTCTACTGGCTCTAACGCCGTCGTTCCCGGGAATGACGAAAAAAAACCGGGGTCTGGCCCCGGTTTTTTCGTTTATCAGTGCAGGCCGGTGGGCGCGATCCACCCCATCTTGTAAGCGCCCAGCAAGAGCAGGAACAGGGTGATCGACAAGCCCACGCGCATCGCCAGCGCCTGCACCGTGCGGTTGCTCTTGCCCTTGTCGCGCATCAGGAAAAACAGCGCCGAGCCGAGGCTGGCGAGGATCAGGATGAAGGCGATGGCGACCAGGATTTTCATGATGTGCTCGGCAATTTTTAGCTAAGGTTCCATTGTAATGCGTATCCGCTTCCGGTTTCGGACGATTCCCTTCGTGGCCACGGTGCTGCTGGTGGCGCTGGGCATCGCGCTGGGCCAGTGGCAAGAGCGCCGCGCCGCGGAAAAAATCGCCCTGCAGCACAAGCTGGCCGAGCGCAGCGCCGCCGCTCCGCTGGCGCTGGGCGCGCAGCCGGTCGACGCCGCGCCGCTCGAATACCGCCGGGTGGCGCTGCGCGGCGCCTTCGTGCCGGGCTGGCCGGTATTCCTCGACAACCGTCCGCAGCAGGGCAGGGCCGGCTTTTATCTGCTGATGCCGTTCCGCATCGAAGGTTCCGACACCCACGTGCTGGTGGCGCGCGGCTGGCTGCCGCGCAACACGGCCGAGCACGACAAGCTGCCGCCTTACGCCACGCCGTCCGGCACGCTGGCGATCGAAGGCACGGTGACGGCCGCCATGGGCCACGTGATGCAGCTCGGCACCGCGGCGCCGGTGAAGCCGGGCGCGATCCTGCAGAATATCGACGTGGCGCAATTCGCCGCGGCCAGCGGCCTGAAGCTGCAGCCCTTCTTCATCGAACAGACCGGCCCGGCCGCCCCCGGCGAGCTGCTGGTGCGCGACTGGCCGCCGCCCGCGCTGGGCGTGGAGATGCACCAGGGCTATGCCTTCCAGTGGTATGCGCTGGCCGTCATGGCCTTCCTCTTTTTTGTGATAACAGGATATCGACGTGGAACCAAGCAAACCGACCGATAGCACGATCAAACGCGGACGCTGGAAACTGCTGGCCGTGATGCTGGTCTGTGCCGCGCCGCTGATCGGCTCGTACTTCACCTACTACGTGATCAAGCCGACGTCGCGCACCAATTACGGCGAGCTGCTCGACCCGCGCCTGTTCCCGATGCCGCCGCTCGGCATCGCCACGCTGGACGGCAAGCCGACCGGACTGGACGCGTTCAAGGGCAAGTGGATCATGCTGCAGGTCGGCAGCAGCGACTGCGCGCAAGCCTGCCGCGACAAGCTGACCGCGATGCGCCAGCAGCGCCTGATGCAGGGCAAGGAGGCCGAGCGCATCGAGCGCGTCTGGCTGGTCACCGATGCCCAGCCGCTCGACACCATGCTGCTGCGCGAATTCGACGGCACCCGCATGCTGCGCGTGCAGGCCGCGGCGCTGGCCAAGTGGCTGCCGGTCGAGCCGGGCGCGCAAGCGTCCGACCATATGTACCTGATCGACCCGCTGGGCAATCTGATGATGCGCTTCCCGAAAGACTTCAACCAGGACGTCGAGCAGCGCAACAAGGTCAAGAAGGATATCGGCAAGCTGCTCAAAGCCTCGGCGATCGGGTAGGGCGATGCAAGTGTCGACCCTGGCGCAACTGGGCGTGACCGGCCTGCTGGCGGCGACCCTGCCGCTGGCGCTGGTCTGGATCTCGTCCGACGCCAACAAATACCGCAAGCTGGTGTGGGCGACGGTGTTCCTCACCTTCGACCTGATCGTGTTCGGCGGCTTCACGCGGCTCACCGATTCGGGCCTCGGCTGCCCGGACTGGCCGGGCTGCTACGGCCTGGCCAATCCCTTCCTCGCGCATGCGCAGATCAGCGCCGCCGAAGCGCTGCTGCCGAGCGGCCCGGTCACCGTCGCCAAGGCCTGGATCGAGATGATCCACCGCTACCTGGCGATGGCGATCGGCGTGCTGATCGTGACGCTGATGGCCAAGGCCTGGCTGCAGTGGCGCAAGGCACAGCGCAGCGAATTCGCGCCGGCGCTGCCGACCGCGCTGTTCCTGTTCGTCTGCCTGCAGGGCGCGTTCGGCGCCTGGACCGTGACGCTCAAGCTGCAGCCGGTGATCGTCACCACCCATTTGCTGCTCGGGATGGGGCTGCTGGCGCTGCTGGCCTGGCTGGGCGGGCGCGAAGACCACCTGGTCAAGCCGCAGCCGGCAGCCGGCGATCCGGCCGCGCTGGGCACGCTGCGCGCGCTGGCCGCGCTGTCGGCCGCGGTGCTGCTGGTGCAGCTGGCGCTGGGCGGCTGGGTCAGCACCAATTACGCGACGCTGGCCTGCAGCGACTTCCCCCTGTGCGGCGGCCAGCTGGTGCCGGAGATGGACTTCGGGCACGGCTTCACGCTGTGGCGCGAACTGGGCAAGACCGCGGCCGGCCACTACCTGCCGTTTTCCGCGCTGACCGCGATCCATTGGGTGCACCGCAATTTTGCGCTGGTGGTGGTCGCGGTGCTGGGCCTGACCGTGTGGCGCGCCTGGCCGCACGCGGCCTTGCGCCCGACCGCGCGGCTGATCGCCTTGGCGCTGGCGGCGCAGGCGGCGACCGGGATCGCCACGGTATTCCTCAGCTTCCCGCTGGCGATCGCCGTGCTGCACAACGCCGGGGCCGCCCTGCTGGTGCTGTTGGTGACCATGTTAAACTACAAGGCAAAGTACCAGGCAAGACCCCACCCATGATGACCCAGACCGCAACACATAAAACCAGCAGTCGCATCGCCCAGTACTGGGCGCTGACCAAACCGCGCGTGACCCAGCTGGCGGTGTTTTGCGCCGTGATCGGCATGTTCCTCGCGACCGACGAGTTGCCGAGCTGGCGCATCGTGGCCGCCGCCACCGTCGGCATCTGGCTGCTGGCCGGCGCCGCCTTCGCGGTCAACTGCCTGGTCGAGGCCGAGATCGACGCCCGCATGGCGCGCACCGCACGCCGCGCCACCGCCATGGGCGAGCTGACCAAGACCCAGACCATCATCTTCTCGGCCGTCATCGGCGGGGCCGGCATGTGGGTGCTGTACGCGCTGGTCAATCCGCTGACCATGTGGCTGACCTTTTGCACCTTCGTCGGCTACGCGGTGATCTACACCATGATCCTGAAGCCGGCCACGCCGCAGAACATCGTGATCGGCGGCCTGTCGGGCGCGATGCCGCCGGCGCTGGGCTGGGCCGCGGTCGCCAACGACGTGCCGATGCAGGCCTGGCTGCTGGTGCTGATCATCTTCGTCTGGACCCCCCCGCATTTCTGGGCGCTGGCCATGTACCGGCGCGACGACTACGTGCGCTCCGGCCTGCCGATGCTGCCGGTTACCCACGGCATGAGCTTCACCGGCTTCCACGTCTGGCTGTATTCGATTGCGCTGGCCGCCACCACCATGCTGCCCTACGCGGTGCACATGAGCGGACTGATTTACCTGGCCGCCGCGGCGGTGCTGAATGCGGTGTTCCTGTGGCATGCGTGGCGCGTGTACCGCCATTATTCGGACCTGGTGGCGCGCAAGGCCTTCACCTGGTCGATCGTCTACCTATCGCTGCTGTTCGCCGCGCTGCTGGTCGATCACTACCTCAAATTCTGACGATGAAAAAACTGCTGATCCTGCTCGCGATGCTGATGTCGCTGACCGCCTGCGACAAACTGGGTACCAAGCCGCCCAGCTTCCAGAACACCGATTTGACCGGCCTCGATTACGCCAGGGATTTCGCGCTGACCGACCACACCGGCAAGCCGCGCACCCTGGCCGACTTCAAGGGCAAGGTGGTGGTCATGTTCTTCGGCTATACCCAATGCCCGGACGTCTGCCCGACCACGATGGCCGAGATGGCCAGCGTGATGAAGGAGCTCGGCCCGCAGGCCGACCAGGTGCAGGTGCTGTTCGTGACCATCGATCCCGAGCGCGACACGCCGGCCCTGCTGGCGCAGTACGTGCCGGCCTTCGACCCGCGCTTCCTCGGCCTGTACGGCGACGCCGCGGCGACCGCCAGGGTGGCCAAGGAGTTCAAGGTGTTCTACGCCAAGGTGCCGGGCAAGACGCCGGGCAGCTACTCGATGGACCACACCGCGGGCAGCTATGTGTTCGACCGTAACGGCAAGATTCGCCTGTTCCTGCGCCACGGGCAGGGCGCCGCCCCCATCACCCACGACCTGAAGCAGCTCCTGTCCTGAGATGGAGCCTCCGCGCCCGGCCAGGAACACCACCCAGCTGGCGCTGATCGCCCTGCTGGTGCTGGGCTGCCTGCTGGTGCTGCGGCCCTTCCTCGCGGCGATCCTGTTCGCCTGCGCGGTGGCGATCTCCTCCTGGCCGCTGTACCTGGCGCTGCTGGCGCGCCTGCGCGGGCGCGCTACGCTGGCCGCGCTGACCATGACTCTGTGCCTGACCCTGCTGGTGATCCTGCCGCTGGCGGTGGCCGCCTACAGCCTGGCCGATGACGTCGGCCGCTTCTACGAGCAGCTCAAGCTGGTGCTGGAGACCGGCAGCTTCGCGCCGCCGGCCTGGCTGCGCGAGATCCCGCTGGTCGGCGCCTCGCTCGACGCCTACGTGCGCGAAGTGACCGGCAGCCGCGAGCAGCTGATGGACCTGGCGCGCCGCATGCTCGAACCGGCGCGCCATTACCTGCTCAGCGGCGGGATGGTGCTCGGCGCCGGCGTCGCGCAACTGAGTTTGGCGGTGTTCGTCAGCTTCTTCCTGTACCGCGACGGCGCCGCGATGGTGGGCGCGATCGGGGCCGGCATGCGGCGCGTGATGGGGGCGAGCGCGGCCAAGGTCGCGCACATCGTCAGCCAGACCGTGCGCGGCGTGATGTACGGCCTGCTCGGGACCGCGCTGGCGCAGGCGCTGGTGGCCGCGCTCGGCTTCGCGATCGCCGGCGTGCCGGCCGTGCTGCTGCTGAGCGTCGCCACCTTCGTGCTGTCGCTGGTGCCGGTCGGCCCGCCGATCGTGTGGGCCGGCGCGGCGGTGTGGCTATTCAACCGGGGCGAGCCGGGCTGGGGCGTGTTCATGCTGCTGTGGGGGCTGGTGCTGATCAGCGGCGTCGACAACGTCGTCAAGCCCCTGCTGATCAGCCGCGGCAGCAGCCTGCCCTTCCTGCTGGTGCTGCTGGGCGTATTGGGCGGCGTGCAGCACCAGCAGGAAGGG
>Ga0193702_1000488_pt1 | contig 13184 bp, 6 predicted proteins | sample U3a1metaG_FD_143060 | JGI IMG/M metagenome (GOLD analysis project Ga0193702, IMG submission 143060) | Soil microbial communities from a riparian zone of the East river system, Colorado, United States - U3a1 | ecosystem: Environmental > Terrestrial > Soil > Riparian zone | place: USA: East River... | reverse complement strand
TATCAAAGTGGCGACCTTTATAATAATGGCCAAAGCACATTAACGGATGGCGATCAAAACGGAAATCCGTCAGTACTTAACGGTGTTACCAAAAAAATTAGCTGGCGCAAATTTATGATCATTTACCAGGAGAGTGCAGCCACTGCAAGCTTTCACCCGGGAAGTAACAACCAACGTATCATACGTTATTCAGAAATTTTACTTGACCTTGCCGAATGTGCCAATGAAGCGGGGGATATCGGCGGAGCTGTAGCCTATCTTAATATGGTGCGTGCAAGGCAAGACGTTGCCATGCCCCCTTATCCGACAGCTCAGTTTCCGGTTGCTTCAAAAAGCGATGTGGTTAAAGCTATAATGCACGAAAAGATGGTAGAATTGGGCGACGAGGAGTTAAGAAATATCGACATTTTAAGATGGCGCAAAGCGGGATATTTCGCTAAAGAGCCAATTGCTAGCTTCAAAGCAGGCAGGGACGAATTATTACCTATACCTCAAGCTGAGATTGATAATAATCCGCTTCTTAAAGGACAGCAAAACCCTGGTTATTAATTTATTTGTACTAATTTTAAAAACAGGTGGCCCATAAGCCGCCTGTTTTTTCTTTAACCTCCTGTCAAATTATGAAGAGGCTCCTTATTGGTTTTACTATAGCCATACTAATATCTTCGTGTAAAAAACATACGCTGTTTGAGCAAATACCCTCATCCGGTTCCGGCGTCACGTTTAATAACCTGATTACAGAAAATGATTCAATTAATCCCATCGATAATGCAACCGTATATAACGGCGGAGGTGTTGGTATTGGTGATTTTAATAACGATGGCTTGCCGGATATTTATTTTACCGGCAACATGGTACCAAATAAGTTATACCTAAACAGAGGGAACTTCAGGTTTGAGGATGTTACCGCTGCGGCAGGCGTAGACGGCAGGGGGCGCTGGGGAAAGGGCATTGCCGTTATCGACATTAATAACGATGATTTACCTGATATATATGTATGTAATTCGTTTGCAAATGATCCAAAAAAACGACAAAACTTACTATTCATAAACCAGGGGGTTAATAAGGCAGGCGTTCCTGTATTTAAGGAAGAGGCAAAGGAATATGGCCTTGATATTCAGTTATTTTCGACTATGGCCAGTTTTTTTGACTATGATAATGACGGCGACCTTGATATGTATTTGACAGTAAATGAGCCGAACCCTGCCGAATTTCCTAACCAGTTCAGGCCCATTGATACTGCCGGCACCGGCAGAAGCATGGGACGATTGTACCGGAGCGACTGGGACCCGAAACTTAAACATCCGGTGTTTAAAGATGTTTCAGCGGCAGCAGGGATCAAGATAGAAGGATACGGACACGCTGCAACTATTGCCGATATTAACCTTGATGGCTGGAAGGACATATATGTTACCAACGACTTTCTGTCGAATAATATATTATACATCAATAATCATGATGGCACTTTTACCGACAAGTCAAAAGAATATTTCAAGCATACCTCATTCAATGCCATGGGGCAGGATATTGAGGATATAAACAATGATGGGTTGGCGGACATTTTTGAATTAGACATGAGCCCGGCTGATAATTTCCGAAAAAAAATGATGTCGGGGCCAAGCAGCTATAATACTATTCAGAATTTCGACCACTACGGTTATCAATATCAATATGTGCGAAATACACTTCAGTTAAATCAAGGTCCTTCTATTGAAGAAAATAACCAGATCGGTCACCCTGCGTTTAGCGAAATTGGCTTTTTAAGCGGCGTGGCACAAACAGACTGGAGCTGGACCCCGATGGTTACCGATTTTGACAACGACGGTTACCGGGATATCATCGTTACTAATGGTTATCCCCGCGACGTTACAGATCATGATTTTATTACTTACAGATCCAATGCATTTTTAATTGCACCAAAGAAAGACATTCTCAGCCAGATACCGTCCGTCAAAATTCACAACTACGCTTTTCGTAATCAGGGCGGTGTGCAATTTAAGGATGTGAGCATGGATTGGGGCCTGGGTGTTCCTTCCTTTTCGAATGGTGCAGTTTACGCTGACCTGAATAATGACGGCGCTATGGACCTTGTAATAAATAATATTAATGATGAAGCACTGATTTATAAAAACAACGCTGCGGAGGACAAGGAAAATGTGCAGCATTATCTCAACGTGGTGTTTAAAGGGTCAGGTAAAAACCGTGAGGGGATTGGGACTTTTGTCGATATCTACTACCAACATGGTTTGCATCAGGTATACGAAAACAACCCTTACAGAGGATATCTTTCCAGCATCCAGCCTATGGCACATTTTGGATTAGGCAAATGCAAAACCATTGACTCAGTAGTGGTTAAATGGCCGAACAAATACCGGCAAACATTTTTAAATGTAAATGCAGATCAAACGTTGTCCGCAAACGTCGATAATGCCCATCAAACACTTACCTGGGGAAATCCTGCACCAATTAAAACACCGTTATTTACAAATATCACGGGCAAAAGCGCAATTAAATACATTCATCGCGACACGGATTACGAAGACTTTAATATTCAAAAACTTTTGCCCCATAAGCTTTCAGAATACAATCCTGCGCTGTCCGTTGGCGATATCAACGGCGATGGTTTAGATGATATAGTTGTCGGTGGGAATTTTACTGAGCCGGCACAGGTTTTTTTCCAGCAAAGGGACGGCACATTTATACAAAGGGGCCTTTTAGAGGAAAAGAAATACGACCACCCCTACCTTGACGGAGGAATTCTGATCTTTGATTCGAATGGCGATAAATTTCCGGATGTATTAATTACCGGCAGCGGTTACAAGACGCCGGCAAATGATCCGGCATACCAGGACCGCTTATATATTAACGACGGCAAAGGCCATTTTACACTTGCAAAGGATGCGTTGCCCGTATGTTTTAAAAGTAAGTTATGTGTAAGGGCATTCGATTATAATAATGATGGTAAATTAGATCTGTTTATCTCCGGGAGGGTTGAGCCATGGAGATATCCTGAACCCGTAAATAGCTATATTTTAAGAAATGACACCAAAGACGGGAAGGTGAAATTCACAGATGTAACCAATGAAATAGCTCCTGACCTGAAAAAGATTGGATTGGTATGCGATGCCATTTTCAGCGACTTTGACAACGATGGTAAAACAGATTTGATATTAGCGGGAGAATGGATGCCATTAACCTTCTTAAAAAATATAGATGGAAGGTTTGTAAACGTTACAGCAAAAAGTGGGACCGGCAATAAAACCGGGTGGTGGAACTCAATAGTGGCAGGTGATTTCAGGCACACAGGCAAAATGGATTATATAGTTGGAAATGCCGGATTAAACTCTCTGTACCAGGCCAGCGAGGAATTCCCGGTGTTTATAACAGCAAATGATTTCGACAAAAGAGACAGGTTTGATGCATTTCCATCATTGTTTCTCCCTGGCAAAGACGGGATAAAACGGGAATACCCTGCAAATGTAAGGGAGGATGTCTTTAAGCAAATGATAAGTCTACGCGTAAAATTCACTAATTATCATTCATATGCCGAAGCTACTATGCAGGATGTGCTGAGTGCCGATCAAATGAAAAATGCGCTGCGGCTTAAAGCCACCGAGTTAAGGTCTTGCTATTTTAGGAACGATGGCGAAGGCAAATTTACAACAATCCCCTTGTCTCCCGAGGCGCAGGTTTCAGCATTAAATGGAATGGTAGCCGACGATTTTGACGGGGACGGCAATCTCGATCTATTGATCAATGGAAATGATTTTGGTACCGATGTTTCCATTGGAAGGTATGATGCCTTAAATGGCTTGTTGTTAAAAGGTAACGGCAAAGGTGGGTTCACCCCTTTATCAATTTCAAAGAGCGGGGTATATTTACCCGGGAATGGAAAGGCACTGGTGAAATTAAGGGGGGCGGCTAACAACTATCTGCTGGCAGCGAGTGAACACGCAGGGCCTCTGCGGATTTTTCAATTAAATGCCAAAGCTTCACTCTTAAAAATAAGCGATACAGATCAAAGCGCTCTTGTTACTTATAAAAATGGCGGTGTTACCAAACAGGAATTCTATTATGGGAGTTCGTTTCTGTCCCAATCCTCCAGATTTATGCTAATTAATGATAAAGTAACGCAGGTGGCAATAAAAGATAACTCCGGAAAAACGAGGGTGGTTAAGTTTTAGTTTACTTCTGTATCTCTTTACTTTTTGGGGTCATTGCAGCCATTGGCATTGACCTCGGTTGTGCCTTGGAATTAATTTTTAGCACCTTCAAATTAATTGGTATTACCTTACCATCCTCAGTTACTTCCAGGAACTGCCCCGGCTTTATCTTACCGAGATGCTGCACCGTTCTGCTGCCTGCCCACCGGATCTCGATGTCATCGATGATATTGGCCTGTCCTATCCCTATCTCCTGCCGGAGTGGAGACGAACCAAAGCTTCCGCCAGAGTTTACATCCTTAAACACACTTCTCTGTAAGCCATTTTCTGTAAAGGAGACCTTGATTCGTGAGCCGATGGCAGACCTATTTGACTTTGTACCCACCAGTTTTAGACCTATCCAATTATTATTATTTTGGCCCGGATTTAGGTATAATGCGCTTTTGTAAGCATCGCCTATATACGCTCCGCCCATCTCAATAAAAATATCCTGCAGGCCGTTATTTCTGAAATCGGCAAATGAAACGCCATGCCCCTTCTGCAAATTGCCCGTACGCGATGAACTGGTTACATCGGCAAATTTATTGCCGCCTATATTCCGGAAAAGCTTATTTGGGATAAGCGACCCAAAATCCGGATTGCCGGTTCCAAAATAAATATCAGGATAGCCGTCATTGTCGATATCACCAAAATTGCCTCCCATGCTGAACACTACTTTGTCCAGCCCTACGTTATGGGTTACATTGGTAAATGTACCGTCGCGGTTGTTTCTAAAAAGAAAAATATTACCGTTATTCGGCACAGGTGTGCCCAACGCCTCTAGCGCCGCGTAATAGCCCAGGGTTGTACTAAAATTATAACTGCCCATCAAAATATCAGGCCATCCATCATTGTTATAGTCAAAAAACCAGGTAGTAAATGTATTTTGCTTAATGCTAATGCCCGCCTTCTCGGTAACATCTTCAAAAGCCACATTTTTCCCTCCCCTACATTTATTTTTCAGCAAATACTTTCTTCCACTCATGGTAGAAACAAAAATGTCGGGCCAACCATCGTTATTAAAATCGGCTGACGTTACCCCCTTCACAAAATCGTTGATCTGGCAATGCGCTTTTTGCGCCATTTCGGTAAAAGTACCATCGTGGTTGTTTATATAAAGTGCCGAAGGGTGATTGTTTTTAGGGTCAGTTTCTCCATGGCTTTCCTTACCAATAAAAACATCAAGCCAGCCGTCGTTGTTAAAATCGGCCCAAACGGCAGTTTGTGTAGGATCCATAAACTTTAAACCGGCCGCAAAGGTTACGTCGGTAAATGTACCATTGCCATTGTTTTTGAGTAAAGAGCTGGGCTGGTTGCCAAAGCCGTCCCGGAGCCAGCCTCCACGCATTATAAAAATATCAGGATGACCATCATTATTATAATCAGTTTGTTCAATATTCAAGCCGCCCACCTCATTTTGCAAGCCGCTTTGAGCAGTACGATCGCTAAAAGAACCATCCCCGTTGTTATGAAAATAATGCATGTGATCCTCAAGGTCCATTCCTGATGTAATAATGTCTAAATAGCCGTCACCGTCAAAATCATCAACAATAGACCCTCCTGCACGGCTATTCAGGTTAATGCCAACGCTTGCGGCTACATCTGTAAACGGCTTCACCTTGTACCGCCCATCCTCGGCATTTAGGTTTGGAATAAGGTATTTGACAGGTACTTGCGCCGGATAGTGGCCTAATGTCATATAAGCAATGTTTAACAACCATCGGGATTGGGCATCGTGCGAGTTGTTCTTCAAAATGCTCTCCAGCGTTTCAATTGCCTGTCGCGATCCCATTTGCGCTTGATGTAGGCCGGCTACCGAAATGGGGAATATGCACGATGAACCGTTAGGGTTAAGCATGCAATTGGCTCGCTCCCCTAAGCGCATATAGGCTACAGCCTGGTCGGGCAACATGTTTAACGGGTTCATGTAACGCGGCAGTTTGGCAATGCTATTGTAAATATCAACAGCCTGTTGTTCGTGACCTTCCTGTAATTCAAACAATGCCTTTTGTGATAGTAACTGAACGTCGTAGTTTGGCGAATCTGCCTTAAATGTGGAATCACTGTAAGCTAGCCGGGCATCAGAACTAAAGACATTTTTCGGGTTATAATTTCGTTTTTTAAGATGCTGCAACAGTTCGGCCATGTTAGCTGGGGAATGTGGTTTGCAGGAGATCACCAAACCGCAAGTACCCGTTATAAATAGCATCGTAAATATTCTATATCTCAACAACATGATAACTGGTTTGACATTGGAGGCGGATGTTTAACTGAACAAATTTAAATGAGCCAGAAATCTTAAAACACAACATTTGTGTATATTAATATAACATATGAACAAAGCAATTGAACATATGAGTTATATCTGTACACAAACGTGTATAGGGAGAATATCAATCCGGCCTATCTTCGTCAACAGGTAAAACTTCAAAGACCTAAGGATGTCAATCAATACTAAATAAACCAAATAATGGAGAAAATTAATTCAAAGATCACGATTTTGACCGTGGTGTCGTTGCTTGTGTTCAATTCGTTGAGTGCGCAGAAAAACACCAACAAAATTAAGTTCCTTAATCAACCCTTAATTAAAACCATTTACACAGCCGATCCATCCGCACACGTGTTCAATGGGAAAATTTACATTTATCCATCCCATGATATTGATGCCGGTGTACCTGAAAACGATAACGGCGACCATTTTGCCATGCGTGATTACCATATTTTTTCACTTGACCGGATAGGGGGAAAAGTTACTGACCATGGTGTTGCGCTCGATATTAACAACATTCCATGGGTTGGCAAACAGCTATGGGCACCTGATGCTGCCTTCAAAAATGGCACCTACTTCCTGTATTTTCCGGCAAAAAATAAAGAAGGCGTTTTTCAAATAGGATGCGCAACATCTAATAAACCTGAAGGGCCATTTAAAGCGAATCCACATCCTATCAAGGGTAGTTATAGTATTGATCCTGCTGTATTTGTTGATGATGACGGAAGCGTCTATATGTATTTTGGGGGTATTTGGGGCGGTCAGCTTCAACGCTGGCATACAGGAAAATATGAAGCCAACGGTTCAAAAACTGACCTTCATAACGACAAGGCAGCCGCTATAAGTTGCCGCGTAGCAAAACTTGATAAAAGCATGATGGAATTTGACGGAAAAATACATAATGCCGTTATAGTTGATAGCGCCGGGCGTGAGTTATTAGGTGGCGACCATGTCCGCCGTTTTTTTGAAGGCTCATGGATGCATAAATATAAGGGGAAGTATTATTTAACTTATTCCACCGGTGATACACATTTTCTGGCTTATGCTGTCGGCTCGAGTCCTATGGGGCCTTTTGTTTACGCCGGCCATTTTATGCAACCAGTGCAAGGGTGGACAACTCATCACTCTATTATTAAGTTTAATAATAAGTGGTATATTTTTTACCATGACACTGAACTTTCGGGCAAAACACATCTCAGGAATGTTAAGGTTACCGAATTGCATCACCTCGATAATGGTAAGATAGAAATGATCAATACTTATACAAGTTGGGGCAAATAATCAATTTAAAAACAAACGTGCAGCAGTCGCTTAAAAAGTTCAGGCTGCTGCACGTTTAAATTTTAGATAAACCTAAGAGGAAACAGTTCAAATATTTAGTTGTCCTCTTCTATAACTTAAGCTATTTTTTTGTAACGTTAGATCTAGCTTCTTTCGGACTTTACTGACTTTCGGACTATTCTATAACATAAGCTTTACCAGGCGCTGTTGGCATATCGTAAACCCATGTTTTAGGGAGGCTCGGCGTAATGCTTTCGTTGCTGGGTTTTACTATCGGCGTTTTTAAATTCATCACCTGGTAAAAACGGTTCTTGTTACTACCATTTGCCGCTGCTAACAAATTATTATTCATTTGCTGATTAAAACGCAGCCGGCAGTTTCCACCAAGCGAGGAATGTATAACCAGCTTTATAATTTTGTGGTTGGCCCAGGTCATATCAACTTTAAAGCCGCCTCTGGCCATTAATCCCGAAACGCTGCCATCCTTCCAATCATCTGGTAAGGCTGGCAACAAGTAAATTGCGCCGTCATGGCTTTGCAAAAGCATTTCTGCAATCCCTGAGGTGCAGCCAAAATTACCATCGATCTGGAAAGGTGGATGTGCATCAAATAAATTTGGATAAGTGCCACCAGAATTTCCGGTTACAGGTTTTATTTGATCTTTGATAAGTTTATAAGCATGATTGCCATCCAATAAACGTGCCCACAAATTGATTTTCCATGCCATTGACCACCCGGTTGATACATCGCCACGGTAGTTAAGTGAATTTTTTACGGCCGCAAACAGTTGTGGCTGCGTAAAAGGAGATATCTGGTTACCCGGAAACAAGCCGTATAAGTGGGAAACATGCCGATGATGGTCGTCGGTGCGGTCAAAATCTTCCAGCCACTCTTGTAACTGGCCATGTTTTCCAATTTGCATAGGAGGTAATTGGCTACGATAGTTAGCCAGGCTATCCGCAAAAACTTTATCAACATTCAGTTCGGCTGCTGCTCTAATTACATCTGTAAACAAACCATAAACCAATTGGTTATCCATGGTAGCGCCTGCGGTTACTGAAACCTGGTTTTTTCCTTCGATATATTCATGTTCAGGCGATATTGAGGGAGATACTACCAACCAACCATGATCGGGCTCTTTTTGAAGGGCATCAATATAATATTCAGCTGCCCCTTTCATAATTGGATAGTACTGTTTCAGGAACTTCTTGTCGCCCGAATATAAATAATGTTCCCAAAGATGTTCGCTGAGCCATGCGTTCGATGTTGGCCATAACCCCCAAAAGACGCCATCCACTATTCCTGTTATCCGCCAGATATCAGTATTGTGGTGCAACATCCATCCGCGTGCTCCATACATTGTTTTTGCAGTTGATACGCCGGTAACAGACAGATCTTCGATCATGTGAAATAGCGGCGTGCTTAATTCCGGTAATTGGGTTACCTCACTTGGCCAATAGTTCATTTCCGTGTTTATGTTAACCGTGTACTTACTGTCCCAGGGGCCTTTAACCTCGCCATTCCAAATACCCTGCAAATTGGCGGGTTGCGATCCCGGTTGAGATGAACAGATCAACAAATAGCGACCGTATTGGAAATATAATTCAGCCAATTGTGAATCATTATTATTTGAAAAATTTTGAATACGGACGTTTGTGGGTTGTTTCGCTCCACTGTCCATACCAAGATCGAGTTTAACCCTATCGAAATAAGAGCTATAAAACCTGATGTGTTTATTTAACAGTTCATCAAAGTTATATTGATAGGCTTTACTCAAAATATCTTCCGCCCGGTTCATTGAATTTGCCGAAACATCATGATAATTTACAAAATTAGTAGCCATCGAAAGATATATCACCGCCGTATCGGCATTTGCGATAGTTATGCCCGAAGTATCCGTAACACATGTTCCCCGGGAGTTTTTAACTCTTGTGAGCACAGTATATTTAATCTGTCCTTTTTGGCCTTCGTGATCGCTGCCCTGGCCCGATAAAACCAGCGTTTCTTTTCCGTTTACGCCAACCGAAGATTTTAATGGGCTTTGAAGTTTTACCTTGCAACTAATCATGCCGGGCTTATTGGCCGTTAACCTGGCCATTAACACATTGTTGCCAAAAGCTGTAAAATATTCCCGCTTATAGTTAACACCGTTTAAAGTGTATTTTACAACAGCCGTAGCATTCGCTATATCTAAATCACGATAATAGTTAGTAACGCTATCTGCTCCGGGGAACTTAATGTATAAATTACCAGCAAGTTGGTACGGCATGCCACTGTTGCCTTTTGGCCCAAGTTTGTTGTTGGCTAATTCTTGCGCTTCGGCATATTTTTTCCCGGCAAGCAACGCCCTTACCTGGCTGATGTAAGGCCTTGCATTTGAATCAATGGTGTTATTCGGCCCACCTCCCCATATCGTTGATTCATTTAGCTGGATGCGTTCGTTCTGTACATTGCCAAATACCATCGCGCCTATAAAGCCATTCCCAATTGGCAAGGCCTCGTTCCAATTCTTTGCCGGTTTGTTATACCATAGTTTGTACCGCCCCTGGTTGGCTACAGTTGGCTTTCTTTCCGCATGTTTTTGTTGCGCCTGTATGGACGAAAACATCAATAATGCCGCAACAAAAATGTTCACCTTCTTGTAAAATACTACTTTCATATATCGGGGGGTTTGTAACGCTTAAAAATTCACAACGGACCAGTAGGCTTTTTTACGTTGCCTGTTCTCATCAAATAATAGGGGATAGGCTTTTCTGACCACGCGGGGCGTATTCGCGCCGGCTGCAGCCCCTCCCATAAGCCCTCCGCCTCTCCCGTCAAGCCAGCTTGAGCGGTCAGACACATTCCAGAATGTAACGTTTGTTATAAATTGCTTATACTCCCTGAAAATATCGAAGGCCATTTTGTATTGTGCAATTTGTTTGGCCTCCACTTTGGGAGTGTAACCCGGGTCGGAAGTTGGCGTTGTTCCAGGCGCTGGCCTTGGCTGCGGTAAGCGTATAGTAATATCCAGCTCTGTGAATTGTACCTTTAAACCCAATGAGGTTACCTCGTTCAAAGCTTTACGTAATTCGTCAGGCGAGGGATCATTCAACTTCCAATGCGCTTGCATGCCCACGCCATCAATCGGTATGTGGTCGGCAATCAATTTTTTTAACAATTTATATATTTTCTCTCTTTTTACCGGGTGTTCGCTATTATAATCATTGTAATATAACTTCGCATTTGGGTCAGCTTCGTGCGCATATTTAAAGGCCGCCTCTATAAAATCGGGGCCATTGCATATCTTGTACCAATTGCTTTTGCGATAAACCTGTGTGGTATCGTCGCTATCGTCAACCGCCTCATTAACCACATCCCAAGCGTAAATTTTGTCTTTATATCTTCCCGCTACAGCAAAAATATGGTCTTTTAAACGCTGCAAAAGCAACTCTTTAGTTACCGGTTCACCATTCGGCCCCTTAAACATCCATGCAGCTTCCTGGTTATGCCAGCATAAATTATGGCCACGGATCTTAATATGATGGCTCACAGCAAAATCAACAATAGCATCGGCATTTTTCCAGTTATAAACGTTTTCGGATGGGTGTATCGTCCCCATCTTCATATCATTCTCTGGCGTTACGCTGTTAAACTCTTTCACAATTAATGCAGAATCAGGGCCATGCAGGGAAGCCGAACTAACTGCAACACCGATTGGAAAATAATCTTTATAATAATCTTTTAAACCTTTATCGGGATTGATACCCGCTGTAGCAGATGATGTTACCGGATGTTTGGAAGCACACCGAACAAATGATAAAACCATAAGTGAAATTGCAAGAACCAGTATAACCCGACTTGCTTTTTTTACTGTAGTAGAAAATTCCATATTTGTTAATGGTTTATTTGCTTATTGATTTTCTTTGACCTTATAACCTAATAACGAGAGCATTGTCTCGCCATATCGCGTTCCCAACAACCTGCATCCCCCGGCTGTAAAATGCAGGCAATCGGGGGAGCAAATGCAGCCTGCCGAAGAAATAACATATGAGTTAGGAACAGTTTGGGGCAGCGTGGCTATAATTTTATTCATGCTTGCGCAAATACCGTTTTGATCGGCATTTACCACTTCTCCTGCAAGTAAAGGCACCTTTTTGGGCTTTAGCTTTAAATCCTTCATCAAATTATCGTAAACGCCTTTTACTTTTTTGGCCCATAGCGTATCATTGGTGTTGGATTCACCCTGGTGTAACAATATCCCCTTAATCACACCCGACTTTTGCGCTATTTGGCAAGTGCTACTAATCTGTCATACGGATTACCTCCATATTCGGCAACTATGTTCTTCATCCATCCAGGAGCTGTTGCCAGGTATGATTGATAGCTATCTTTTTCAAAAATCTCTATTTTGGCGCCGGCAACGGAAACGTTAATGATGCCAATCCGTATTTTTTCCGGCAGGTTGGCTACCAGCGTCCTGCCAAAATAATCGGCCGGGGTTAGGCCAGTTGTGCAACGTGCCAATGGCGGTAGGGCCGTGTGCCAATTGTCTTTAAGCCTGCCTTTGTCCCCGCAGTCAACATCTTGCAGTACCTGAAACCTGCGGTCAATACCAATCGAGTCCTGTGCCTGTATCCTTGCATTGCCCTCCATGTTCGATTGCCCGAAGCAAATAAATATGTAAAACTTCTTGTCCTGCGAAAAGCCGCTCAAGGCCAACAAAATAAGGCAAGCCGCAGCTATGATTTTAAGTTTCATTTTGCAGGTAATTTTAATTCTTGAATATCAGGCTTGCAAACTGGTTTAAAGATCGCCTCCATGATTGCCATTCGTGTGCCGTACCTGGAGATTCGTAAAATACCTGTTTAATGCCCGCCTTTTCAAGTGCCTCGTGAAATCCTTTTACCATAGTTTGCATTCTTTCCGGCTCGGCAGTACCTACGCTTAAATAAAGCACTTTGACCTTTTCGTTAAAAGCATTTGCATCGGCAAATACACCGTTATACATTTTGGTTATATCGGTGCCTGGCTGCATAAAACCTGCACCGCTAAAACCTCCTACATAAGCAAATTTGTCGAGGTTGGTCATGGTAGTTTGGAAAGTTTGGAACCCTCCCATTGAAAGCCCTGCCATAGCGCGGTGATCGCGGTCGGCGACTGTCCTGAATTTTGCATCAACCATTGGAATAATTTCTTTCACGAGCACATCCGGAAAAACATTGCCCGTCATGCTCATGCCACGGGTATTGGTAGCTGGGGGTTGCGTTGGATCGGTGGCGTACCCCCTGTCCATCACGACTATCATCGGGGTTGCCTGTTTAGCAACAATCAGGTTATCCAATATAAAATTCATTTTGCCTTGTGTTGGCCATCCGGTTTCGTCTTCGCCCGAACCATGTTGTAAGTAAAGTACCGGGTATCTTTTGTCGGTTTGTATATCATAACCGGGA
>Ga0193702_1000487_pt1 | contig 13196 bp, 8 predicted proteins | sample U3a1metaG_FD_143060 | JGI IMG/M metagenome (GOLD analysis project Ga0193702, IMG submission 143060) | Soil microbial communities from a riparian zone of the East river system, Colorado, United States - U3a1 | ecosystem: Environmental > Terrestrial > Soil > Riparian zone | place: USA: East River... | reverse complement strand
TTGGGAAACAGGGTTGTATTCAATTTTAAAACAGAAAGGGCTTCAGCAGCTTTCTTCTGGCTGAGTAACTGGTAGCCCCAGGCATTCATCTCCTGCTCATTTAAGACGAAAGACGGATCGGCCCGTTTCAATCCGGCCGCAACCTTATCCGCGTTGGCAAAACCTTGTTTTAAAAGCCCGGTTCTTAGCTTTTTAACATTTTCGGATAACCCAAAGCCATTGGCTTCATGCATATCAGGTATATAATATCCGGCTATTTCATCAATAAAACGATCAGGATTGCCTCCCATTAAATTGGTGAGCACCACAATTGACAGGTCATCCTTTAAATAGACAAATAAAGCCGAACGGCCACCACCCACCGGCCCTACTGCCGGATGTTCTTTCCGGGTTACCGTTGGCCATCCGAGGGCATAACCGTTTGTAAGTTTATTAAACCCGCCAATCTTACCATTGTTTAATATGGCCGGGGTCCACATAACGTCTATACTTTTTTGCTGTTTCAAAAGTCGTCCTGCTTTTAAAGCGATGATCCAGTTAGCCATATCCGTGGCTGTAGATTGGATCCCGGCAGCAGTTCTGAAAAATACCGGGAACTGCATATAGCCTATACCCGGCACATTGTTCCTCACGAAACCGTTGCCTACCTGCCTGGTCATGGTATAAGCGCCTGCGTAATTCGGAATAACATCATAAGAATCGCCAAAGCGGGTCAGGTGCATTCCGGCTACTTTGAATTGCTTTTCTTCGATGAATTTTGTGAAATGCATACCGCTTAGTTTGGTAATAATCTGGCCGAGCAGCACGTATCCGGTTTGATTATATTGAAATTTTTCGCCCACGTTGAATTCCATAGGCAGCGATTTTACTTTTCGCATGGCTTCGCTTTCGTCATTATGGCCCAATACCTGTTCTTCTGCGTCAAGCATGTCCGGAAGCCCAGAAATGTGAGTTAACACCTGTTGAAGTGTAATGCCTTGCCATTTTTCGGGCAAGCTATCCAGGTACCGGGACAATGGCGCGGTAATTTCCAGTTTTCCTTCTTCCGCCAGCTGCATTACTGCAACGCCTGTAAAAGCTTTGGTTATTGAATTGACCGAAAAAATGGTGTGATCGGTGGCTTGTATATTATTTTCCAGGTTGGCAATGCCATAAGTTTTGTTTTTAACAATTTTTCCATCGCGTACTACCGCCACCTGTAAAGCGGGGATATGCAAACGTTGCATTTTACTTTGTAAAAACAGATCGATACTGTCTGGCCGGGAAACTACCTGTGCGGTTGCGGAACGGATGAAGAATAAGGAACAGAGAACAAAAACAGCAGTTTTAAAATTCATGTGATATAGATGGTTAACGGAATTTAGAGTTAAATGTAAGGCTTTTGTTACCAGGAGACTTTTACAAATAACTATTCCTTACGAAGAAAACCTGTAGATGGCTGATGCAAAGGCAAATAATTTTAAGTTATTCGCTACCCGTCTTTCGGGCCGGATATTTCGGGGCCGCGTCCCCTATCTCCTAACGATATTTAGTTAAAGCATCATACTGTCATAAAAAGCAAATATTTCAGGGAAATTTACCGGGCAACAGGCTGTTTTTTATATTTTCGTGTAACTAAATCAAAAACATGATCCGCGCTATTTTGTCTCTATCGCTGGTGATCTGCAACCTGGCGTGCTTTGCACAAACGCAGGAAATTCCGGCGTCTTTAAAAGTTCCTGAAGATTGCAGCCTTATTATGCATGCCTATGCCAAAGGTGTACAAGTGTATATTTGCACACAGGATCCCCAGGATACCTCCCGTTATGTATGGACATTTTTAGAACCCCGTGCTAACTTATATGCTGCCGCTGATAACCGCAAATTAATTGGAAAACATTATCTCAATCCGGCAAAAAAACCAACATGGGAAAATACAGATGGTTCAACCATTAGCGGCGCCAAATTGCAACAGGCCGATTCGCCCGACAGTCTTGCCATCCCGTGGCTATTGCTGAAAGGAATAACTGCAAGCGGAACAGGCAAGCTTACCCCGGTTGTTTTTATCCAAAGGATCAACACAAAGGGCGGTAAAGCCCCTGCCACAGCCGACAGGCAACAAAAAGGCCAGTTACTGGAACAACCCTACACGGCTGAATACCTTTTTTACATTAAGAAATAGGTAAGTAGTTACTGTAACAGCTAAGTTTTAAAAATCGCACAGCAGACCGCAGATTCGGGTCATGATCCCGCGCGGTTGAAAAGCGCTGCTGTGACAGGATTTAAGCCATAATTCTTTAATCCCGAACAAAGATTTCATTTGCATCTTCCGTTATTTTACAGAAACCATACGGCAGAGCTATGGAAGCGACGTGCCCTCATAAAGTTTATTCTTAAGTCCGTAAGCGTCATATGTAAGCATGTATATTTTCCCTCCGGTTACAAACGCTACGTTTTCTTCAAGCTGATAAGGATCAATTTGCAATGGCACATAGGCCCATTGGTTACTAACAGGATCATATCTAAACATATCATGGCTGAGATCGCCGTTCTCGGGATAATCCTCGCCCTTTAATGTATATAATTTTTGATTGTATACCACTACTCCGGCATCTATACGTGTTTCAATCATATCAGCCATGGTTGACCAGGTATTGGATGTTACAGAATACCGGTAACATTTATGCCCTTCTCCACATACAAGATATGCTACATTGTTGATCACACCAATTTGTGCACCTTGTACAGGATCGGTTGCACCTACCCTCATATCAGCTACCCGGGTCCATTGATTTGTTGAGGGGGTATATGCATACCAGTCATCTGTGGGATAAACCACTCCGGTACCCTCCTGCAGGCCGCCGCCTATGTATAGCCTTCCTGCCGCATAAAACATGGAGGGTTGAAAACGCGGCTGACCGATAAAATTTGCTTTTGCTGTGCAAGCTGCGGTTGCAGGGTCGCACTCATAAAAATTATTCTTTCCAGCTTCTGTATAAAAATAAATTCTACTTCCGTTTGTTGCGGCACGATATACGGGGACAGGGATCCGGCCTATCTGCGACCACGAATAATCATTTTGATTGAGGTGCCATAAATAAAAAGATTGATCAGGATCAGTAACTTTTTTCCTGGCCAGTGTGTAGAGCTCTGCGCCGATATTAAGGGGGAATGAACCTTGCGCAGTAAAAGGAACGGTATCGCCGACCATCACCCAGTTATCTTTAATCACAAGATCAGTCGGCCAGGTAATGTTATAGTTCAGAAATCGCAAGCTCAACGTGGTTTTATGGTGCAGATAAATTTTGTAAGGCAGTTGGAAGGTAAAGCTGCCGACATTTTTTGTCTGGTAGCCGACAAGTTGGTTGTCGAGATATATGTTGTAAGCTGCCAGGGGACGAAATTGTGGTATTGTAACTGTTATTATACCGCCTATGAAGCCTCCCGGAGTAACGGCGGTGATGACCGGTTTTAACAACTCGAAGCTGGTGGCACTAGTGGTGGTTTGTAATTGCGAATTGACAGTGAGGGATGTACGTGTACTTTTGATCCCATTGGGAACAACCGCTTTCAGTAGTTTTTTTGAGCCCAGTACCACGTTGGCCGGCGCGTCGCCAAATTTTACCTGAAGGTTATAAATGTGAAAATGGTCGCCTTTTATAACAACGGTATCGCCAAGTGCCTGCGTTGGGGTAAACGAAGTAATTACCGGTGCATTAAGCGTAATATAGTCTTTAAGCAGTGTCGAGTCTGCACTGTATTTAATTAATACTGATGCAGTAAGGGCCATGCTAAAAACAGGAACAACACAACGCACCTGCTGCCCGTCGTTTGAAACAATGCGCGAAGGGACTTTATTAAAGGAAATATTCACGTCCTGGGGCAAATTTTTTCCTGAAATTGTTATCGTATCGCCCCAATCGGCTTTTATAGTGCCTTGTACCGGATTTACCTGTGGAGTTTTAGTTACTGAATTTTCTTTTTTGCAAGCTGCAATTAGCAGAACCAGTCCAAGTAGGGGTAATAATTTTTTGTACATAAGGTTGAGGGACGATTAAATATATATATGTGGTGTAAAAGTAAAAATTAACAAGATCTCCCGGATAATTAAAATGTAAGATTCCCTTCGCGGCAGCAGACATCTTCGCTTGTGGCCCGCATTCAGCAACCGGGCGCAATTATTTGGTTAATGTTAGTTGCCAATATTGCGAAAGGTCGTCAAAGCCATCCATATTGATGTAGTTGGTACCATAAGCCAATACACGATAGTTCATGGTAGTACTTGTTACCGACCAGTTTAATGAACGGAGGTACATTGTTTGCGCATTAATAATGCCCCATTTAAAATGTTCTGTTACTGTCGAATCCGGGAATATTGGGTTACCGGGCTGGTGGTTGGCCAGGGCCGTGCCATCGGCATTAATTGTCAGTTTCGATGCCCAGTGATAAAGTTTATAATTATCTACAAAACTGGAACTTTGCATTGTATAACTGGCGTTCCACGCACCCGGAAATTTCAATGCAGGTTTTACTACGTCGGTTTTGCATGACGTGGCAATTATCGCAATTACACCTATAATAAACACCCTTCTATATAAATCTGTCTTCATATTACTTTTTGCCAAAGGTCACTTTGTAGATTTTTGTATCGGTTAAAAGCATTAAAGTTGTATCGTTAACCGCGTTTATATTCGTGGACGCATTAGCACCGGTGATATTTAAAAACAGGTTTTCTGTTTGGCCGTAATCCCTTGAATATAAAATATATTGTCCCTGCACCGCAATTATTCCACGCCCATCAGGGTAGAAAAACAGCTTGCCCGAATTGATGAGGTTGTTTTGCGCCAGCCTGCTCCAGGTTTTTCCGCCGTCGGTAGTGCCAAATAAGTACCTTTCGCCGCCGGCGACCGCATATCCCCGGTTGACATCAGTAAAGAATATATCGCCTATGTCTTCCGTTGTGGGCAGTGTATAAAGCGTCCAGGTTTGCCCGGCATCAGCGGTTTTAAGTATCCTGCCTTTATCCTGCAATACAAAGCCGGTGCTGGTGTTATAAAAATAAATGCGGTTAGGGGTGTGTTGAAAATCCTGGGGCAATACTATGCTAAATGTAACGCCACCATCGGTGCTTTTCAAAACCGTGCTATATGCTACTAAATAAACGGTATTGGCATCCGGTGCGGCCAGGCCTAAAATATACCAGTTCGCAGAATATACCTTGCTCCAGGTGTTGCCGCCATCGGTTGTCCGGTATAGATCCCAGAAATTCGCGCCTCCGGCAAAATAACCTGTACTTGCGTTTGCCATTGTTAACAATCCCGCTTCATCCACCTGCGGAAGGACGGATATGGTTTGAAAACCTGTGCCGTTTTTTTTTGATACCGTTGTGCCGCTGCCATTGTTCCCGCTTGCGTAAACTGAAATAGCATTATCCGGGTCGGAGAAGAAGGTGTTGTTATAAACGGGCAAGTTTGACGAGGCAACAACTGTGTAGGTTGGTGTGTTGTAAGTAAATTTAATAATCTCGTTGCTATCTACTTTTTTTGTACAGCCAGATATACCAAAAAGCACTGCTGTAAGCACGCAAATAATTCTTTTTTCCACTATTGTGATTTAGTGCCTAAATATAAAAATTTAAATAAGAGTGTATATACCCCGCGGCATGATATTATTTCTGTCTCAGCGGGGTCTCTCAAAGAGCGGCCTGCGTTGTGGTTTGCAGGATTTTTTGGCATGGAATAAATTCTCTATCGCATACCTGGCAGGCGGCGCAGGCCCCCTTTTCAGGAGGTCCTGCGAGACGGAAATAACTTATCCAGCGGCAGATAAATCTGGGGGTATTGAAAGTAGTGGAATACGCAAACCTGCAGCCATCTCCCTGGTTTTACTGCGATGGACCAGGGAATCCCAAAAGCCATGCTTTTCGGGTACCATGATTAACAGCTCAGCCTGAGAATTTATTATCTCTTGTTCGATACTATGAATAATTGAGTTTGACCGAACGTGCCGGTAATAATAATCGATACCATTTAAACTTTTGCTCATGTGCTCAAAAGTCAAAGGATCGGCCCCCTTACTTTTTAATTCTTCAATCGTTTCATTTATCAATAACACTTCTACCTCCGCGCCCATTAATGAGGCAAAGCTTTTAATACGGGCCAACAAGAGTTCATTAACGCCATTGAGCGCGTCGCAGGCAAAAAGAACCTTCTTCCTTCCTTTAAACTTTACCCCTGCCGGAACCGCGAGCACAGCAGTTTGAAGATTTTTGATTACCGAAGTGGTTGTGTTTCCAATCAAGTCCTGTTCAAATGTTTTGGGCGCCATACCCATTACTACCAGGTCGGCATTATAATCAGCGATCAGGGTTTTTAGCTCGTCCTGAACAAAAGAAAACGTGGCTCTTGGCGATACCTCAATATCATACTTTTTATGCAATGAAGAAGCGATGCCGGCCAGGTGAAGCTCATTATCGTGGAGCAATTCCTCTATAGCAGGCCCCGGCAAACGTGCGTTCATGGCATGGATTGAAATTGTAAAATCGTTCAATAAAATAAGCGTGGCATTACTGATACGTGCCTCAGCTGCAAACTCAACAGCATTTTCAGCTATTGCTGAATAATCTGTAGCGGCTATTATTGTTTTCATATATAAATAAAGGCTAATGTAATAAAGGCTAAGCTACCCCGATTAGGCCATTTAACTGTTATTTGATGGTAAAATTTTGTGCGGGAGACTGGTTTTTCTGTCTAAAGACATTTTTCGCACATATATTTTTTATTTATCTTCAAAAAAGTCGAACTTGCAGCTAAATCGTTTTAATGAAGCCTATTTCAATCTATCTCAAAACAGCCCTGGCACTATTTATTTATTGCTTTGCAACCGAATCCCGTGCACAAGTAAAGTCTGCCTCTCCTGCTGCATCACTAAGCAATTTGCAATCCGGTTTTGTAACCGTGCCAGATTCCATTCAAACCAGTGTTTACTGGTACTGGATCTCAGGTAACATTTCAAAAGAAGGCGTTATTAAGGACCTGGAAGCCATGAAAAAAGTAGGGATCAACCGGGCTTTTATAGGCAACATTGGTTTGGATAATGTTCCGGATGGCAAGGTTAAAATGTTTACAGATGAATGGTGGGATATTTTGCATACCGCACTTAAAACGGCAACCCGTTTAAATATCCAAATAGGCATATTTAACAGCCCGGGCTGGAGCCAGTCTGGCGGTCCGTGGGTGAAGCCTGAGCAGGCTATGCGCTATCTCGCCTCATCACAGGTTATGGTAAAAGGGCCGGTGATGTATAATAAGAAACTTAATAAACCCCAGGCAAGTTTCCAGGATGTGAAGGTTTTAGCATACCCTGTGGCTGATGATTACAATACCGATATCAGCGTATTAAAACCCGGCTTATCGTCAGTACCGGCTATCGATTCATTGGATAATTTAATGGATAATAACGATGCTACCGCCATCCATTTCAATCAACCGGTTACGCTGGATATCAACACAACATCGGCCTACACCGTACGAAGTGTCACCATTAATACAACGCGCCAGCAGGTAAGGATGGAAGGCGAGATCCTGGCCAAGGTTAACGACCAGTATATTACTGTTAAGCATTTTCTTATCGACCGTACCAACCAGGAATTAAACGTAGGGTTTACACCGTATGGCCCGGCGGTTATCTCTATCCCGGCCACTACTTCAAGCAATTTTCGCGTGTTTATTACAGGCGTTTCTTCCGGTACCGGCATTACCGAATTAAAATTGTCGGCCACGCCAATGGTTGAAAATTACCTTGAAAAAACACTGGCCAAAATGTGGCCGACCCCGCATCCTTTTTGGGAAGCTTATCAATGGCCTCAGCAACCCAATGAGGTGTCAAAAAATATTATCGACCCAAAAAATGTGATTGATATTTCAAAATTTATGGCTGCGGATGGTACGCTTAAATGGGAAATTCCTGCGGGCACCTGGATTATTGAACGAACCGGCATGACGCCCACCAAGGTTACCAATGCCCCTGCGCCGCCTGAAGGGCGCGGTTTGGAGGTAGATAAAATGAGTAAAGCACACATTGCGGATCATTTTAACGCCTTTTTAGGGGAAATTATAAAACGCATCCCTGCCGAAGACCGCAAAACCTGGAAAGTTACCGTTGAGGACAGTTACGAAACCGGCAGCCAAAACTGGACCGACGACCTGATAGCTGAATTTAAAGAAAGATACAATTACGATCCTACACCATATATGCCTGTTTTGCAGGGTAAAGTGGTAGGGAGCGAAGATATTTCGGACCGTTTTCTTTGGGATTTAAGGCGACTAATAGCAGATGATGTATCTTTTAAATACGTTGGCGGTTTAAGGGAGATCAGCCACAAAAACGGGCTTACCACCTGGCTTGAGAACTATGGACACTGGGGCTATCCGGGCGAATTTCTGCAGTATGGAGGACAGTCGGACGAGGTGGGCGGTGAATTTTGGAGCGAAGGTGATCTTGGAGATATAGAGAACCGTGCCGCTTCCTCGTCGGCACATATTTACGGGAAAACCAAGGTGTCTGCCGAATCATTTACCGCTGCGGGAAGCCCGTTTTACCGTTATCCGGCTATGTTCAAAAAGCGGGGCGACCGCTTTTTTACTGAAGGGATAAATAACACCTTACTGCATGTATATATTTCGCAGCCCGGAGATCTAGCTCCCGGTTTAACAGCCTGGTTTGGGGTTGAATTTAACCGGTTAAATACCTGGTTCTTTGATATGGATGTGTTTCTTAAATATATAAAAAGGTGTAATATGCTCTTGCAGCAAGGGCGGTATGTAGCCGACGTTGCTTACTTTATTGGCGAAGACGCCCCAAAAATGATAGGGATTACGGATCCGGCCCTTCCGCAGGGTTATTCATTTGATTATATTAACGGAGACGTTATAAACCAAATGCTTACCGTTAACAACGGCAAGCTTCAATTGCCAAACGGGATCACTTACAGCATACTCGTATTGCCAAAGCTACAAACTATACGGCCTGAACTGCTGTCAAAAATAAAGGAGCTGGTACAACAGGGTGCGGTGATTTTGGGGCCAAAACCCGACCGGTCGCCTAGTTTAGCCAATTACCCCGCGGCTGATAAACAAGTGCAAAGAATGGCGGCCGAACTTTGGGGCAATATTGACGGCGTTACTACAAAAGTTAATCATTATGGCAAGGGATTAGTGCTGAGCGAGATGGACATGCAACAGGCGCTGGATCTGGTAAAGGTTGCGCCCGACCTTAAGATAACGAAAAGTGATTCTATCCTTTTTATACACAGGCAACTGAAGGACGGATCTATTTACTTTGTTTCGAACCAAAAGAGTATCCCGGTTAAAATTTCAACAGCATTCCGCATATCAGGCAAGATCCCCGAATTATGGAATGCGGTTACGGGTAGTGTTCGCGCGTTGCCCGGATACAGTCAAACAGCTACCACTACATCGGTGCCTATGCAGCTTGCTCCATACGAAAGCGCGTTTGTTGTTTTCAGGAAAAACGGAACGGCAGGCGATACTACCAGGTCAAACTACCCCAGCGCTGTTAAAACTATCGCCATCACGCAGCCGTGGGTGGTTAACTTTGATAAAGCCGCGCGCGGCCCGGCAGGCCCTGTTGTGTTTAACGCATTAACCGACTGGACTTTGAATACAAACGACAGCATAAAATATTATTCAGGCACAGCGTACTATCACAACAGTTTTAAAATAGATAAACTTACAAATGGCACTAATTACATAATTGACCTGGGCGTTGCCCGGGCCATTGCCAAAGTAAGTGTTAACGGGATTGAAATGGGCGGGGCATGGACGCCGCCATACCGGGTTGATATTACCAAAGCGCTTAAAGCCGGCGAAAATAAACTGGAGATAAAAGTAGTTAATACCTGGTCAAACAGGCTGACCGGCGACAGCATGCTGCCTCCTGATCAAAGAAAAGCCTCTGCCCTATTCGGTCCCGGGCCTAAAACAGCGCTGGAATCGTCCGGGTTGTTAGGTCCGGTAAAAATTGATTTGGTTCGATATTAATAAGACCCCGGAAAAACGAAGCCTTCAGATTGATTTCTGAGGGCTTTTCTTTTTAGGTTTGGGAGGTCGAACTACTGGATGGTTATACTCAAACATACACTTTTCGTGATTTTAAGGAATACCTGATATATTTGGGCTTAGCGCCACAGGCCGGGATTTAACGCGATAAATTTAAATGTCAAAGTACCAATTAACAGAACGTGAGCGAAAATTCCTGCTGGCCGGCGACCAGGTGAATACCGGTGGCCTGCCTTTTAAGCAGATCACCGATTATTATTTGAATGGCACCATGCTCCGTTTCCGGAAGGTGACTGACGATACAGGCGAGCAATACAAGCTGACACAAAAAACACCATTAACCACACCCGGTGAATCCGCAATTACGACGATTTACCTGGATAAGCAGGCGTTTGCCATGCTGAATATCTTTAATGCCGTAATGGTGAGCAAAACCCGGTACCTGCTGGAATCGGACGGCCTGATAGTGGGTTTAGATCATTACCGAACCGGAACGGATGAATTGTGGCTTGCGGAAGTGGAATTCTCATCTGCGGAGGCCATGCAGAATTTTGAACTGCGCTTACCCTACATCCGGGAAGTAACCGGGTTACCGGAATACGATGGCTATGCGCTGGCGAAACGTTTCCGGCAGAATTAGCGGGTGGGTTCTTGATCGGGAGGGGAAGATCTCTGGCATTACTCGCCTCCAACTCCGCTGCGCTTTCGTTGCCTTCGAATAGCGTGCATATGTTAGATTAAGCCTATCTTTAGCTAACCTTAAACTACATGAAAAGTACTCGTTATTTCCTGGCAGGCTTTATGATTAGTACTCTTTTTAGCGGTTGTTTCCAACTTTTCGACAGTGGCTCTGCGACAACTATTAATGTAGTGTTCAATCCATCCAAGACTAAGCAAGCTATCGTTTTCATAAAAGGGGGTAATGCTACAGAACCTGACTCTTATCAAGTTTCCATCAAAGATGCAGATGATGATTTAGGTGAAACTGAGGTAGGTAATACCTTTACTGTCGATTCCAACCATGGAACAGCATCTCTCAATTCTGCTTCTATAACTTTAAAATGGGTATCAGACAACGATTTAAATATTTCATACGATAAGAAGTTGAGAACTTTTATACAGATGAAAGTTGTTAATAGGGTAATTGTTGTTTATCAACCACGTTAAATCGCCAAGAAACTATTTATTCGCTTTCTTTTCAAAGACCAGCTACCACCAGCGTCCCCGGTGGCCCGGGTGCTAAGTAGCCTGCTTTTTAATCTATAATTTTTCCTGTTTATTGTACTTATAATTACGGCTCATATTTTAAAAGTGCAGTCTTTGGTGATACTTTATTAAGCAAAATAAACTTCAGGTTGTTTGTATTGCAGGCTATTGTTGTTGGCTACCTGTCCTTCGGGCCACAATGGAGACCCCTTGCGGCAGCGGCGGAATCTGAAGCTTTTGGCGGCTTTTTAATATTGGTTATATTAATCGTTCTTCAAACTTTTTACCGGATTTGCCATTGCCGCTTTGATGGATTGAAAGCTGATGGTACCAAGTGCAATTAACAACGCCAATACACCCGCTAATGCGAATACCCACCATTCTATGGTGATCCGGTATGCAAAATTCTGTAACCATTTGTTCATGGCAAACCAGGCGATGGGCGTGGCTATAATAACGGCTATTCCTACCATCATTAAAAAATCCTTTGATAACATGCCTGTAATGTTAACCACACTAGCGCCTAATACTTTTCGGATCCCGATTTCTTTCACTTTCTCTTGTGCGGTGTAGGTAGCTAGGCCGTAAAGGCCAAGACATGATACTAATATAGCTATTCCGGCAAACCATTTAAACAATATACCCGACTGCTGATCAGTTTTATACATGCTGTTGTAGTCAGAGTCCATAAATGAATAATCCATCATAAAGCCTGGGTTATATTGTTTAAATACTTTTTGAACTGCTTCTATGGCCTTTTGCGCATCTTGACCCGTGGTGCGTACAAACATTTCGGGTTGTTGTGCAGCATAGCCGAATACAGCAGGCTCGATCTTTTGCTTGAGGGATGCAAAATGAAAATCCCTAACTACGCCAATTATGATACCCTTCTGTTTATTTAAGGTAAAGTGCTTCCCAATTGGATTGATAATACCTCCCTGTCGCACAGCGGTCTCATTTAAAATAAAATGTGCCGAATCGCTTTTGATGCCCGTAAAATTTTCACCGGCAACAAATTGCAACTTAAAAAATGGCATAAAATATTTGTCAATATACGTTGGATGAATAATAAAGCTTGTATTAGGGTCTTTACCATCCCATTGCGTTTCAGAAGTGCTATTAGCTATACTGATAATATTATCGCTTCCGCTTGCAATACCCCGAACACCTTTCTGACTAAGCAATTGTGAACGTATGCCTTCACAATTATTTCGCATGTCGCGCATAATAAAGTCGAATACGTATGATTTGTCGTACCCAAGCTCCTTTTTCCTGATATATTTTAATTGATTATTTATAATTAGCGTACAAACAATCAGGCCAATGGAAAATATAAACTGGGTAATTATAAGTGTTTTCCTAAAGGTCGCATTGCCTGCCCCCAGGGATATTTTACCTTTTAGCGCACTAACAGGTTTAAATGAGGACAAAAGTAACGCAGGGTAAACACTTGAACCAATAAGCGTGCTAAAAATCGCTATACCTGTTACCTCCCATAAACCGGTATCTAACAAGTTAAGGTGAAGTTTTTTGCCTGATAAGTTATTGTAAACAGGCATTAGCAATGTTATAAGTACAAATGCTAAAGTAAGTGCAATAGCGAAGAACAAGATGGTTTCTATAACAAACTGTATAAATAAATGCACTTTACCTGCGCCTATGATTTTACGGATGCTTACTTCTTTCGAACGTAATATAGCACGCGCCGTAGAAAGATTAATATAATTGATACAGGCAATAAACAGAATAAACACAGCAACGATAAAAAAAATCCGGACTGTTTGCATTCCTGATGGGGTTCCATCGGCATTGTATAAATGAAGGCGGGTTAGCGGTAGTGCGAGGAACTTTACTTTCGCTACATCCGGAGCCGGCAGATCTTTGTCATGTATTTTTGTTAGCAGATCAGCTACAGTAGCGGGTGAAACACCC
>Ga0193702_1000486_pt1 | contig 13216 bp, 13 predicted proteins | sample U3a1metaG_FD_143060 | JGI IMG/M metagenome (GOLD analysis project Ga0193702, IMG submission 143060) | Soil microbial communities from a riparian zone of the East river system, Colorado, United States - U3a1 | ecosystem: Environmental > Terrestrial > Soil > Riparian zone | place: USA: East River... | reverse complement strand
TCTGAGAAAGTTCCTGCTAGCTGAGTAGCATCAACAACATTTAATAAAAAAGAATAATAAGCAACAGTTGGTGTTCCCGCAATGGTTGTTGGTCTGTTGATGTCCCTGGGTACAGTTGTATTACTTCCCGGCATATTTATTCTATTGCCGGTTGAACTTGCAAGACCTGGATAAGATAAACTGCCTGCAATTACATTTATTGTTCCTGAGATTCCTGTTGTATTACTATGGGTTGTCCAGTTATTATTAACGCCACCAGATGTCGTTGTACTATTACTTCCAATATTATCTCCAGCCGAATAACTAAACGGCTCTGTGAGTGTTTGTGCTGTAAGGTTTGATTTTGCCGCTAAAAAAAACAATAAAATGAATAGTAGATTAAATGTAAATAGCCTTCTCATTGTAGCAGTAGTTTAGTTTTCTGTGATAAAATGAAGAAACATCAAACGGATTTATCAGAAGGATTTTGGAATAAACAAATGTAGGGGGATTCAATCCTCAGAAATTAAACTGGAGATAAATTATTTATTAACTCTCGCAAAATTACAGGTGGATAAAATATTAGTTATCACTTAATCTAAAATCGATCACACGAAGCTGAAGCGTTTTATTACCATTCCACTCATTCTCATCTATTTTAAAAACAACATCAATCGGTTTTTGCATTTGAAGAAGATGAAATTTATCTGCAATTTTAAAAGCGATGCCCGTTAGAACACTATTATTTTGTTTTAATGAAAATTTAATGTGTTCTTCTTTTACAATTTTTGAGTAACCCGTATTCCAAACTTTTTTTGCAATAAAAACAGGACGTAAATTCTCGGGTCCAAATGGTTCCATTTGTTGAAGAATATTGTAGAACGGCCATTGAATGTCCTTAAAATTTATTTCAGCATCAATAACGATTTCAGGAATCAATAATTCAGGATTAATTGTAGCAGAAACTATTTCTTCAAACTTATTTCTGAAAGCGTCTACTTTCTCTAGTTCAAGTGTTAATCCTGCTGCGGCAAAATGTCCACCATAACCGATCAAATGTTCTCTGCAAGCATGAACTGCTTCGTATAAATTAAAACCAGGAACACTCCGGGCACTGCCTGCAACGTATTCGCCGCTTTGAGTCAATACAATAGTTGGTCTGTAATAATGTTCTATTAAACGTGAGGCAACAATACCCACTACACCTTTATGCCAATGAGATTGAAATACAACTGTTGATTTTCGATCTTGCCAATCCTGGTTTTCTGTGATGAGAAACAATGCCTCACTAGTAATATTAAGATCAGCTTCTTTTCTGTCTGTATTATCACTATGAAGCATTTCTGCATATTGCAATGCTTCATCATAAGATTCTGCAATAAACATTTGAACTGCTTTTCTTGCATCATCCATTCTTCCGGCGGCATTTACTCGCGGAGCAATTATAAAAACAAGATTATTGATATGCAGTTCAGTTTTTAACCCGCTTAGAAACCCGAGTGCTTTAATTCCGTTGTTAGGATTTTCATTTGCTTTTTTTAAACCATAATAAGCGAGAATGCGATTTTCTCCTGTCATCGGAACAATATCGGCAGCGATTGCGGTAGCAAGCAGATCAAGATTTTCATTTACATCTTCATCACTCAAATCGAATTGGGGTGCTAATGCAGAAATTAGTTTGAAGCCAACACCACAACCGCATAATTCTTTAAAAGGATAATTACAATCTTTTTGTTTGGGATTAAGGATAGCAACAGCCGGCGGTAATTCATCATCAGGTAAGTGATGATCGCAAACGACAAAATCAATTTCAAGCTCTTTTGCGTACTTAATTAATTGAACTGATTTTATTCCGCAATCCAGGGAAATTATAAGGGTAAATCCATTTTCATTTGCAAAATCAATTCCTGCTTTACTTACGCCATAACCTTCGCGGTAACGATGCGGAATATAAAAATCGAGATTGGAATGAATTTTTTTCAGGAAACGATACATGCAGGCAACAGAAGTTGTCCCATCCACATCATAATCCCCAAATACGAGGATCTTTTCATTATTATTAACGGCACGAATAATTCGTTCAACTGCTTTATCCATGTCTTTCATAAGCCATGGATCATGCAGGTCTTTCAATTCAGGACGGAAATATTTTTTTGACTCCTCAAAAGTGACAACACCTCTTTTTACAAGTATATCGCATATAATAGGAGAAATTTTGAGTGCCGATTGAAGCAGATCAGATTTTTGCTTATCAGCAGTTAATATTTTCCATCTTTTTTGCATCTTTAAATTTAAAGCTTAATATTTTCTGTTGATCACAAAATTGATAAGATCTTCGAGCCCTTTTCTAGAATCATCATTGGGGAATTGATAAAGAATGTCTTTTGCCTTACTATAGAATTCATTCATTTTGTCCGAAGCATATTGAATTCCTCCTGACCTGGTCACTATATCCGCCACTTTTTTTACTTGTGCAGCATCTGTATTTTGATTTTTTATGATGTAAATGATTTCACGGCGGGTTTCTTTATCACAATTTTTCAAAGTGTAAATAAGAGGGAGTGTCAGTTTCTTTTCTTTGATATCATTACCAGTTGGCTTACCAATCTTGTCACTTGCATAATCAAATAAATCATCTTTTATTTGAAACGCCATACCTACATATTCACCAAATGATCTCATCTTTTCGGTTTTCTCTTCATCATTTGAAGATGACCAGGCACCAGCAGCGCAGGCTGATGATAGTAATGAGGCAGTTTTGTTTCTGATAATTTCGTAATATACTTCTTCGGGAATAACTAGTGTTCTCGTTTTTTCCAATTGCAGCAATTCTCCTTCACTCATTTTCCTTACAGCATCCGATAGTATATGCAGTATTTTATAATCGTTATTATCGAGAGATAAAAGAAGACCCTTTGCAAGTAAATAATCACCGATCAATACAGAAGCTTTTGTTTTCCATAATGCATAGACAGAGAAAAAACCTCTTCTTTCAGCGGAATCATCGACCACATCATCATGAACCAAGGTGGCTGTATGCAGTAATTCAACAAGTGAGGCAGCCCTATACGTGCTTTCGGTAATAGCTCCGCAAAGCCTGGCAGACAGCAAGACAAACATCGGGCGGAGCTGCTTTCCTTTTCTTTTTACGACATATCGCATGATGCGATCTAAAAGAGGAGCCCTGCTTTTTGCAGCCTCTTTAAACCTTTCTTCAAAGGTTTTCAGTTCATTTTCGATTACTGTTGCGGGTAATTTCATTTTTTTAAGCGGAGCAATATACGCATCAAAAAAAATATTGCCGCCGGGAGAGGTATATTCCCCAACTAGATTTTTTGTGAGGAACAAAATCCACAATGATTTTCAAGTAAATAAATAGCATAAAAATTTGGTTTGTAAGCCTCAATTTATATTTTTGCATATATTTTTGGACATTTGTATTCTCTTATCAAAAACTAACTCTCAAGTTATGGCAAGCAAAAAGTATATTTTACTAGCTGGCATTATATGTCTGCTGGCATCAGGAAGTAATGCTCAGATGGGCGCAAGCTATGATGTAAAAGATTCTTCCGTTATCCCTTCGAAAAGAATGCCTCAGCATTCTGAATTTTTAAATGGAACTTATAATTTTCCAGCAAAGCCTCGTAATCAATGGGAAATAGGAGCTAAGTTCGGAGCGTTTACCGTAGCAGGTGACGTTCCCGCATTATTTCCAACACTCGGAATGGGATTGCATGTAAGAAAGGCATTTGGATATGTATTCTCAATGCGAGTTGAATACATGTATGGAACCGGAGAAGGTTTTCATTGGTCGCCTGCAACTAATTACATGAAAAATCCCGCTTGGATTCAACCAGGTACGACCCCTAAATATTCTGCTCCAGTACTTGTGCCTAGTTCAACTACAGGGCAACCTATTTATGTACAAGCAGGTTCTGGTGCACCATGGACTGCAGCTTCAAGGTGGGATAATGTTTTTTATAACTATAAGACCAAGGCACAAGACCTTTCCATTCAAGGGATGATCTCACTTAACAATATCCGTTTTCATAAAGCAAAAACAGGCTTTGGAATATATTTCTTTGGCGGTATAGGAGCAACTCTTTTTAAAACACATATAAATGCAGTAAACGGTGACGATTTCGCAACTGGTACTTCATATGCGGCAGGATTTAATAGCATAGTACAAAACAACTCATTTATTTATGAAAACAGAAATGATATTAAGGACCAGGTAAAAGATCTTTTGGATGATTCATTTGAAACACCTGCAGAAACTGAAGGCGGTGTCAGGAGACCAAAATTGTGGGGCACGACAGTTAAACCATCGGGCTCAGTAGGTTTTGGAATGGCTTTCAAATTGAGCAATCGGATCAATATTGCACTTGAAGAGCGGGCAACTGTGATTAAAACTGATTTAATGGATGGTCAGCGCTGGGAGGAGCACGGAACTGCCGATCCTGTACTTTCTTCTGATTATGATTCTTATAACTATTTAACTCTAGGTATTAATTTTAACATAGGTGGTAAAGCTGTGGAGCCTCTTTATTGGCTTAATCCACTTGATTATGCATACAGCGAGATTCGCAATCCACGTTTAATGCGTTTGCCAAAACCAGTATTGCCGGATAGTGATTTGGATGGTGTTACTGACCAATTTGATCAGGAACAAACTCCTGAAGGTTGTCCTGTTGATACACATGGTGTAACACGTGATACGGATGGTGACGGTGTTCCTGATTGTAAGGATAAAGAGATCATCACTCCAACATATTGCCAACCAGTTGATGCTGATGGTATCGGTAAATGTCCTTGCGATACAACTTGTATCGGAAGAGCAGTACCAACGACACCTCAGTGTTCACAACTTTTAGGAGCATTACCAAGTGTAAGCTTTGCAAAGAACTCAGTTAAACTGAGTGATGATGCAAAGAGACTTTTGGCAGTGGTTGCTGATCGTATGCGTAACTCTCCAGGTTGTAACGTTGTAGTAACTGGATATTGCGCTGGTAACAAAGTTGAGCAACAAAGAAGCTGGGATAGAGTAAATGCGATTATTAACTACCTGATCGAAAAAGAAGGAGTTAGCGGTGATCGATTGATCTTTAAATATGGTGAAGAAGGTGGTGATTGCGATACAGTTGATATTCGTGCTGCAAATGAAGGTGAGGAAGGACCAAATACTGTTCCTGCTCCTCATCCAAATCTTAGAAAGAATTAATAATTAGTTTTTATAAAAAGACCCCTGATTTTCGGGGGTCTTTTTTTATAGAGTATTAGTATAAATAGAAAAGCTCTTTTAGACTTGCAAGCAGTATTATAATAATCTTAACCACCTTATCTTGGCATCAATTAATTTTTAAAGCAGATTTGCCAGATTAAAACTATCTTTGCCCACTTTTTATGAGAGTTTTCCTTTTGTTTATAATCGTCGGTTTAATCAGCAGTTGTAGCGGAATCAATAAGGTTTTAAAGAATAAAGATCCTGAATACAAGCTGCGTATGGCGGAGCAATACTATGTAAAGAAGAAATATAATTTTGCTCAAACTCTTTATGAGGACATAATGCCTCATTTTAAGGGAACGGCACTTTTTGAAGACCTTTATTATAAATATGCGTATTGTGCTTTTTATCAGAAGGATTATTTGAATGCCGAGAACCTTTTCAAAAATTTTCTTGAGGTTTTCCCCAATAGCACCAAAGCCGAAGAACTTGATTATATGCGTGCATATTGTTATTATAAATTGTCGCCGAAAGTTCCATTGGATCAGTCAAATACGATAAAAGCAATGGGGATGCTACAAACATTTATTAATACCCACCCAAGTTCTGCAAAGAACAAGGAGGCCAATGAGCTTATTGAGATTTGTCATGATAAGTTGGAAGAAAAAGAGCGGATTGGAGCAAAGTTATATTATGATTTGGGACAGTTTAGGGCTGCAGGGGTGTCATATACCACCTTACTTAACGATTTTCCTGATTCAGAACAGTGCGATGAATATAAATTAATGGTTATAAAATCTTACTTTAAATTTGCTGAATTGAGTGTTGATGAAAGAAAGGTGGAGCGCTTTGAGCAGGTAATAACAGAATGTAATGATTTTATTGACCGCTTTCCTGACAGCAAATTGGTAAAAGAAGTTGAACGCTATATTTCGCAGACAAATAACAACATTAAAAAAATCTAAATAATGAGCAAATTAAGACGCCAACTTAGTGTTGGTACCAGCAACATAGTTGAAACAAAGAACCTGAACGATATTAAAGAGAAAACAGGCAATTTGTATGAATCAATTTCCATAGTTGGAAAAAGAGCTAACCAGATCAATATTTCTTTGAAAGAAGAATTGCATAACAAATTGGAAGAGTTCGCCAGCCATACGGATAGCCTTGAGGAAATACACGAGAATAAAGAGCAGATCGAGATTTCAAGAGCTTATGAAAGAATGCCAAATCCTGCTTTACTTGCCACCCAAGAGTTTATGGAAGACAAGGTTTATTTTCGTAAAGGAGAAGATGAGCTTTTTAGTTAATAAACTGGCAGCTTATCACTATTTAATAAATTATTTTAGCGTCCCACTCCAGGGACGCTTTTAGTTTCTGATAGTTAGTTTTAATTTTATAAGCAAATGCTGAAAGGCAAGAAAATATTGTTAGGAATTACGGGAAGCATAGCGGCTTATAAATCTGCATTTCTTGTTCGGTTGCTAGTAAAAGCTGGCGCTGAAGTAAAAGTGATTATGACACCGTCTTCAACTGATTTTATTTCAAAGCTCACTCTTTCTACTCTTTCAAAGAATAAAGTGTTGATCGATTTGTTTGATGAAGATTCATGGGCCAATCATGTTATGCTCGGCAGATGGGCCGATGTGATGTTGATTGCTCCCCTAAGTTGTAATACTCTTTCTAAAATGGCCAATGGCCAGTGTGATAATTTATTACTTGCAGTTTATTTATCTGCAACATGCCCCGTAATTGTTGCTCCTGCTATGGATGAAGATATGTGGCATCATCAGTCTACAAAACTAAATATTCGGAAACTTATAGATTTTGGGAATAAAATTATTCCGGTTGACAAAGGAGAGCTTGCCAGCGGATTAGTGGGTGATGGGCGAATGGCTGAACCAGAGACAATTGTAAAATTTACTGAAGATATTTTAAATGTATCCAAATCCTTATCTGGAAAAAAAGTAATGGTTTCTGCTGGTCCAACATACGAGCCGCTTGATCCTGTTCGTTTTATTGGAAATCATTCATCCGGTAAAATGGGATTAGCAATTGCAGAAGAGTTATATGCCCGTGGCGCCGATGTAACATTGATCATGGGGCCATCATTAATTAATTTGCCTGAGAATGGAATAAAGTCTGTTAGAGTTAATACAGCAGAAGAAATGTATGCTGCTTGCACAAAACAATTCGATAAATCAGATATTGGAGTAATGGCGGCAGCTGTTGCTGATTATACGCCGGTAAAAGTGGCCGCAACTAAGGTTAAAAAAAACAGTGACGAACTTGTTATTGAATTAAAAAAAACAAAAGATATTTTAAAAAGCCTGGGCGAAAATAAATCTTCTAAACAAGTATTAGTTGGATTTGCTTTGGAAACAAATAATGAACGTGAATATGCCCTCGAAAAATTGAAGAGTAAAAATGCCGACATGGTTGTGATGAATTCATTAAATGATAGGGGAGCTGGTTTCGGTACCGATACAAATAAAATCACCATCTTTGATAAAAGCGGCAAGGAGTTTAATTATGAGCTTATGTCAAAAAAAGCAACAGCTAAAAATATTGTTGACACCATTATCCAATTATACTATGCTTAAACAAACGATTCTCCTTATCTCATCTTTCGTTATTTATTTATTTGCTCAATCCCAGGAGATCCGGGCAAGATTAACAGTAAATGTGAATAAGGATAAGGTGCCCACAACAATCGATAGAAAAATTTTCCAGACTCTTCAAGCCGGACTTACAAATTTTATCAATAATAGGAAATGGACAAACGATGTTTTCCAACCAAATGAAAAGATACAGTGCAATTTTCTTCTTAGTATAAATGATGTCGTTGGCACAAATGAGTATCGTGCATCACTTACTGTACAGGCAGCCCGTCCTGCATACAATTCAACTTATCAATGCCCGCTGATAAATTATATCGATGAAAATATAGTTTTTCGTTATGTTGAATTTCAGCCAATAGAGTTTAATGAGAACCGTGTTCAGGGAAATGATCCATTGGTTGCAAACCTTACAGCTGTATTCGCATACTGGGTAAATATTATACTTGGGTTTGATTATGATTCTTTTTCCTTACGTGGCGGTGACCCTTATTTTATCAAAGCACAGAATATTGTGAACAATGCTCCGGAGTCAGGTGAGATCTCAGGTTGGAAAAATTATGAAAATCAACGAAACCGTTACTGGCTCGCAGAAAATATAAATAACAACAGGTTTGCACTTATTCACGATGCTATCTATTTATATTATAGAAATGGAATGGATCTGTTGTACGAAAATGAAGAAGAAGCCAGGAATGGTGTTTTAAATTGTCTTAATTATTTGTCAACTATTAACAAAGAAAACCCCAATTCAATGATCATGCAATTCTTTTTCCAGGGAAGAAGCAATGAATTGGTAAAGGTTTTTAGTAAAGCAAAAAAAGATGTAAAAGATCGGGCCTTAAATCACTTATTGAAATTAGATGTTACGAATGCCCGCATTTATAATGATCTGAAATGAGATTTTTCCTTTTTATAATTCTTATCATTTTAAGTTTTGGATGTATCAGGAATAACAAAGTTCCAAAGGATGTTATACCTCAAAATCAAATGCGTAAAATAATGTGGGATCTAATGCGTGCTGACGCTTATGTGACCGATTTTATAGTGAAAGACAGCATCCGCGATAAAAAAGCAGAAAGTGCTAAACTTTATGAAAAAATATTTGAGATTCATGCTACCACCCAGGAAACCTTCAAAAAAAGTCTTGCCTTTTATCAAAGCCGACCTGATCTCTTTAAAGTGGTAAGTGATTCCCTTCGAGTTGACGAAAAGAAGTCTCAGCAATACCCGGAGGAAAAAAAGCCGCAGATTGATACTACACTCAGAAAAATGAAATTGAATAAGAAACTGATCGAAAAGAAGCCATAGAGTTACTTCCTCGTATTTTTGTTTAACAAATTTTCAACATGAACAAAATTGTAAATGGGGCTGATGAAGCAATTCATGATATTAATAATGGCGCAACTATAATGTTGGGTGGATTCGGACTCAGCGGTATTCCGGAAAATTGTATTGATGCCCTCAAACGTAAAGGTTGTACTGATCTTATTTGTATTTCTAACAATGCGGGGATTGATGATTTTGGATTAGGATTGTTACTTAAAACAAGGCAAATAAAAAAAATGCTAAGCTCCTATGTCGGAGAAAACGAAGAATTTGAAAGGCAATTGCTAAGCGGAGAACTTGAAGTGGAGTTGATACCACAAGGCACTTTAGCAACAAGGATTCAGATGGCAGGAATGGGTATTCCCGCTTTTTTTACACCCGCTGGTTTCGGAACAGAAATAGCAGCAGGAAAAGAAGTAAGGGAGTTTAATGGTAAAATGTATTTGATGGAGGATGCTCTTCATGCAGATTTTGCAATTGTGAAAGCATGGAAAGGAGACAGGTTCGGAAATCTTGTTTTTAGAAAAACAACAAGGAATTTTTCAACATCAATGGCAAAGGCTGGGAGGATCACTATTGCGGAGGTAGAAGAGTTGGTAGAACCAGAAGAATTAGATCCCGATCACATACATGTAGCAGGAATTTATGTGCATAGGATTTTCGAGGGAAGTAAATATCAAAAAAGAATAGAAAGAAGAACGATTCAAATTAAAAATTGATCAAGCAAAATTTATGGCTATTGATAAATATGGAATTGCAAAAAGAATTGCGCAAGAACTTAAAGACGGCATGTATGTAAATCTTGGGATAGGTATTCCAACTCTTGTTGCTAATTTTATTCCAAATGGAATTAGTATTATGCTACAAAGCGAAAATGGGATGCTTGGTATGGGTCCTTACCCGGTAGAAGAAAAGATCGATGCGGATCTTATAAATGCCGGAAAAGAGACGGTAACAATTTTACCCGGCGGTGCTTTTTTTGATAGCGCTGAAAGTTTTGGAATGATAAGAGCAGGTAAAGTGGATTTAACTGTATTAGGTGCAATGGAAGTAAGTGAGACCGGGGATATTGCTAACTGGAAAATTCCGGGAAAGATGGTGAAAGGAATGGGAGGTGCGATGGATCTTGTTGCAAGTGCACGAAATATTATAGTTGCAATGATGCATACAAATCCAAAAGGTGAATCGAAATTATTACCTGCATGTCAATTACCACTTACAGGAGTAAAATGTGTAAAGAAGGTAGTAACCGATTTGGCAGTGCTTGATATTACCTCAAATGGATTTAAATTATTAGAGAGAGCCCCCGGTGTTAGCGTTGATGAAATTAGATCAAAAACTGTAGGTAAATTAATTATTGAAGGGGAAATTCCTGAAATGAAAATTTGAGCAGGCTCGAATCAATTTAATCCACAAGATTATTTTTAACTGCAAAAAATACCAGGCCGGCTGTATTTCGGCTTCCAAATCTTTCCATTAACCTGTCTTTGATCGCTTCAACAGTTCTTGCGCTGATCTCCATTTTTTGAGCAATTTCCTGGGCAGTAAATTCCATGCAGATGAAACGAAGCACATCTCTTTCCTTATCGTTCAATGTAATTTCGCTGTTCAGTGAAGGAACAACTTTCTGGCGGGCATGTGAACGTTTTAGTAAAATGCGGTTGACAAAATTATTCAGGTAATATCCTTTTTCGTAGACATCCATTATGGCTCTTCTTATTTCCTGGGGCTCGGCATTTTTAAGCAGGTAGCCATTAGCTCCATTTTCCATCATATGATATACGAATCTTTCATCTTCGTACATTGTCAACACTACGACTTTTATATGTGGATATTGTTTGCTAACGATCTTGGTTGCTTCCATTCCATCTTTCCCAGGCATTCGAAGATCCATCAGAATTACATCAGGCTCAGTACCCGGAATTCCCTTAATTAATTCTTCGCCATTTTCAGCTTCCAGCACAAATTTTATATTCGTATATGGCCGAAGTGAGAGCACAACCCCTTTGCGGAAAATTTTATGGTCATCGGCAATGGCTACTTTAATAATTCCCATAAGTTATCAGATTGCACTAAAATTATTAATTAATTCAAAGCCACGAACATTAAATATTCAGAATACAGTTTTTATGAGCTGTATGGTTCATCTTTAGGTACTTCAATCGTTACTTTATAATAGGTTTGTGAAATATCTTTTTCAAAAAGAATTTCGCCTTGCAAGAGACGGATCCGGCTACCAATATTTTTTAATCCCAACCCGATATTGCTTTTATTCAGTTTTTCAAAATCAGACTGTACTATACCGCGGCCATCGTGATGAATACGGAGATAAAACTTATCTGCATGTACATTCTGAGTTAAATGGATAAAACTTGAATTGCTATGTTTAAGGATGTTATTGATAAGTTCTTGTACGATACGGAAAACAAGTAATTCTTTTTCCGGTTTTAGCCTGTCCTTATAATCATGAAAACGCTGACTGGCATTTACCGTACCACTGCCACTAATTTTTTGAAACAGGTCATTGATCGCTGATTCCAATCCAAAGTTTTTAAGCGTAGGAGGCATCAGGTCATGACTTATATTTCTTATTAATTGAATAGTGTCATCAATGATCTGTCTTGCCTGGAAAATGCTTTGAAGCTGGTTTACTTTATCCTGGTTTACAAGATTCTCATTTAAATAAAGCCTTGCTGTTGCCAATAATGGACCCGCATCATCATGCAGATCTGCTGCCAGGCGCTGACGTTCTTCCTCCTGCATTTTTATAGAAGCATTCAGCATCATTTTTTGCTGATCTATTTCCAGTTGCTGAAGCTTTTGCTGGAAACGTTGTACCCTGCGCTGGTGCATAATAATAAACACAACAAGCCCGATAGTAAGGACCAGCATCCCGATAGTGCCTAAAAATAGAGCTGTGGTAGTAGAAGTATTGGCTTGTAGTAAAAACATAAAATTTGATAATGGGTTGGTGGATTAGATCATGTCAAGATTCGGAATGTTTTTAGAATGATTATGCGTTTTATTTACAGGATGCTTTTTATATATAAAAATGGAAAATGCGAATAACAAATTCTTAATAATCTCTGCGACAAAAGTCATGTTGCCGAATTTATCTATTTCGTCTGGGGTGAGGCTATTTATGAGAATATAAAAGAAGAATGATCCTCCTAAATATATCATGATCCCGACTGCTATCCAGAAAGTATAATGATTATATATAAATGTGTCTTTTATGTATTTAGAAAATTCATAAAAGAAGTAGAAAATGTAGATAAAAAGTAAAATTGTTTCTATACCTATTGGTATGCTATCTAATCTCTTAAAAGTAGCTGTTGTAACAAAGAATATTTGGAATGCGACAAACAAAACCGATGCGATAAGAATCAAAGTTTTGAAGGCCTTTTTTTGAATGTGCAACCAAAAAATATAAGTGAAGAACGAATACTCTACAAATGTATAAAATGCCTGGATGTATTTTCTAATGTCTTTAGGAGTCTCATAATAAATCATCAAATATCCAAAACACATCAACGCATATAACGTCAAGGTTACTGGTATTCTATCTTTTAACTTAGATCGGAATAGCAGAAATGCAAGTGGGAGAATTAAGTACGAATATGTTACTGGTAAATACAAAAGCTTTTCTAAATTTGGATTTGAACCAAAAATAGAAAAACTTTAGTTAGATTTTTAATACTTTGGGGATTATTCTTCCCAAACAGTAATTAAGATATCATTCTCCCAAGCTCTCTTTACAGTCTTTTTCATAACACTAGTTTTTAGCCTTAAGATTAATTGTGAGGTAAAAATTGCCCAAATGAAGGGGGTTTTCAAGGGAGAGTTATTGTGTAATTGGTACTTAAATTGGCTGTAATGCTCTTCCAGAGAATGTTTCAGGTATTTTAATAAGTACTTGTACGCCATAAATACGAGTAAAAATTCTAAGTAATTTTAGTATTTTTACGGGTATAAAAATAGGATGTTTACCTGAAATTGTCCGATTTTTAATGCTTTTGTTAACAGATGTGGATAACAAGAAGAAGTGTATTTGTTACACTGGAGA
>Ga0193702_1000485_pt1 | contig 13240 bp, 11 predicted proteins | sample U3a1metaG_FD_143060 | JGI IMG/M metagenome (GOLD analysis project Ga0193702, IMG submission 143060) | Soil microbial communities from a riparian zone of the East river system, Colorado, United States - U3a1 | ecosystem: Environmental > Terrestrial > Soil > Riparian zone | place: USA: East River... | reverse complement strand
TATGTTTCAAGCAGTGAGGGAACTTATAGCCTGCTCGATAAAAATCCGCCGGTTGCGACTGACTTATATCGTTTAAAACTTGAAGATTTAAACGGAACTATAACTTACTCAAATACGATTACGCTAAGATATTCAACCCTAAGCGGTAACGCTGTAGTGAATATATACCCTAACCCGGCTGTTAACACTATTAACCTGGCCATTGTTAAAAATGCTATCGGCCTAATACAAGCTATAAGTCCGTCATACAGCATAAAGATCACTAACAGTACAGGTAAAATTCTGAAAACTATTAACACCACCCAGGACACCTGGCAGGATAACGTAAGCTATTTATTGCCAGGTACATATGTTATAGATGTTGTCAATAATAATGATAATACAACACTTGGCGAGGCAAAATTTGTTAAATTATAAGTTCACTGAACATAAAACACTAATATTACGTAATAAACGTTTTACTTGTGTGTTAAATAGTAAATTGCAGTTTGAAAATGTATTTTTGTGAGATTATAGTCCTAAGAAAAGTTATATGCGGGTAAGGATATTTTTTAGCACGTTATTAGTATTAATGTTTAGCGCCGGGTTATTATTCGCACAGGACCCTATTGGTGAGCCTTGTGGTGGTAATGACACTGATAATACAAGTTGCCCGTTAGATACCTGGGTGGTTTTGCTGGCATTTATTGCTATTATTTTTGCAGCCAGGCATATTTATCGTAAACAGAAACAATCATCTCCTAATCTTCAGAGATAATAAAATAATAAACCCGGATAACGACCGCTTGTTAGCAGGATCTCTATCCGGGTTTCCAATAAATATTTTAAAGCTTTATTATCTTGCAGCGTATGATGGCGTTAATTGTAACTGGTCAAGCAAACCATTTACAACTTTAGGCAGATCATCAATATTTTTTTGCGGGTTTTTATGAACCTCGCCAACACCGAATCCACGCCATACAATGCGGCGGGTACGCGGGTCAATCAGATCTATTATTAAAGTGCCCTCTTTAAAGTGTTCCTTTTCGGAATAGGTTGGGCCTCCATATGCAAATGGTGCGCCATATGCGTAATAGTAAGGCCTGTAATAACCACCCCAGCCCCAGCCAAAACCGTAGCCAAGTCCAAAGCCTCCCCAGCCGCCATAGTAACCACCCCAACCACCATAGTAATTAGGCGAATAATAGTTGGTCCTGGCGCCACGGCCAACCTTATTGGTATAGCTAACCACAAGGTCGGGGTTGCGTTGGCTTAAGCGCAGTCCTTTTGCAACCAATGCACTGGTAGCGGCGTCCTTAATTTTAGCATCAGCTTCGCTACCGCCATTTCTTTTATCACCGTTATTTTCAGGAGGCATCCATGCAAATGTGTGATAACTACTTAAATTGGTTTTATTGATAGCGGCAGTGTAATAATCGTAGCTTGTACAAGCTGATAGCCCTGAAATCATCAAAGCAGTCAGCGCCAAATAAATTGATCTTTTCATGATATTAACTCCCTTATATTCACTTAGACAAACGGTTTGAAAAAGGTTTAATTGCGAAAAAAAATATTTCTAATTAAAATCTAATCTGCCCTAAAGTTACGCACTAAGTTAAGGTTTTGTTTGTATCAATATAGTGGCAGTTTGCAAACCTTTTGATGTAGCTGTAAAAGTAATGTTACCTGCTTTTTCTTTTGCCTGTACAATTGCCAGCGCCAGCCCATTGAATGCTTTGCGGTAATCAACTTTAAAAGAATCGTGGCTAACCGGGTCGCCGTTATCAACCCCGGCTATAAATGCTTCGCCGTTAATTTTAAAGTTTACCAGGTTTGCTGCATCCGGCACAACATTACCATCCTTATCCAATATTTTCACCGTGATAAAGGATAAATCCTTACCATCGGCTTTTATAGTTTTTCTGTCGGCAATAAGCTCAATTTTGGCAGGTTTGCCGGTTGTATGGATCTCCTGTGTTAAAACTACCTTTCCGTTTTTACGTGAAACCGCTTTAAGCGTTCCCGGCTCATACTTTAAACGCCACATTACATGCAGGTCATCGCCTGTTTTCTTTTTTATACCTACTGACTTTCCGTTCAGGTATAGCTCAACTTCATCGGCATGGTTATAAAATGCCCATACGTCAACTGTTTTACCGGGTTCCCAGTTCCAATGCGGAAATATGTGCAGTACGGTTTTATCGGTCCATTCGCTTTGGTACATGTAGTAAACGTCCTTAGGGAAACCGGCCAGGTCAATAATACCAAAATAGGAGCTGCGCGATGGCCATGAGTAAGGAGTAGGCTCGCCAAGATAATCAAAGCCGGTCCAGATAAACATCCCCGAAAGGAAATCATACTTTTTCATCACCTTCCAGGTAGCTTCGTGGGTTGATCCCCACGCAGGGCGAACGTTATCATAGGCTGAAACACTATTATCCGGATTGCCATCGGTAAAAGGTTTGTCGTATCTTGACGGCCATACCCGGATACTGTCTGACGGCATATCATAGTGCCCGCGGGTTTCTAAGCCCGATGTGGTTTCTGTAGCAATGAATTTTTTACCGGGATACCTGTCGTGAAACTTAGCATAATCAAATTCATGATAGTTATAGCCGATCAGATCAATAGCACCCGATTGGATAATTTTATTGTTTTTACCCGGATTATCATTGGCGGTGGTAATTGGACGGGTGGTATCCAGGCTATGAACAATGCCTGCCAGCTCAGGTGCGATCCTCAGGGCGCTGGTATCGCTTTGCTGCGGAATCTCATTGCCTATGCTCCAGATCATTACGCTGGGGTGGTTCCGGTCGCGCAGGATCTGATCTTCCAGGTCGCGTTTGTGCCATTCCTTAAAATACAGGTGATAGTCAAATGTGGCCTTTTTCCATTCCCAGCAATCAAAGGCTTCGTCCATTACAATAAAGCCCATTTTGTCGCAAAGGTCAAGCAGTTCAGGTGCTGGCGGGTTATGCGAGGTACGGATGCCATTGCAGCCCATGTCTTTTAACATTTGCAGCTGGCGCTCCAACGCGCGGATATTAACAGCTGCGCCAAGTGAGCCAAGGTCGTGGTGATCACAAACGCCCAATATTTTCATTGGCTTACCGTTTAAAGAAAAACCTTTGTCTGCATCGAAGTTAAAATAGCGGATGCCAACAGGCGTGCTATATTCATCCAGCACTTTAGCGTTTTTAATTACCTGTGTTACCAGTTTATATTGGTACGGGTTGTTTACCGACCACAACACCGGCTTTTTAATATTAAATACTTGCTCCGCATTAATAACAGAATCGCCCCAGTTTGATTTTGAAACAATAGCGCCTGCTCCGGAAAGCGCCTTGCCTGCAGCATCATAAAGCGTTGTTTTTATTGTAATTGCTGATGCTCCATCCTTGTTCTTAACCTTTACCTGCAAATTTATTTTTGCCATGTCCTTACTTACTTCAGGTGTGGTAACATAAGTTCCCCAATGATCTATCGCTACCTTATTGGTTGTAACCAGCCAAACATTGCGGTAAATGCCTGATCCTGAATACCAGCGCGAATTAGGCTGAACCGAATTATCAACCTTAACTGCTATCGTATTTTTGCCGCCAAAATTTAAATAGGGAGTAAGCTCATACCTGAATGAGATATAGCCGTTTGGCCTGAAGCCCAGGTGGTGACCATTTACCCAAACATCGCTTTTTTGATATACGCCATCAAAATCGATATAAACCAATTTTCCTTTTGATGCTGCGGGAACTGTAAATGTTTTACGATACCAGCCTATTCCGCCGGGTAGTGCGCCACCTTCGGGCGTAGCAGGGTTATCCTTGCTGAATTTTCCTTCAATGCTCCAGTCATGCGGCAGGTTAAGCAGGCGCCAGTTTGCATCGTTTACGCTTGTTTTTTCGCCATCATTAACATCCCCTAAATGAAAATGCCAGCCTTTGTCAAAGTCGGCAACAGACCGGGATTGCTGAGCAAAGCTATTCATAGCTATCAACATAAATAAAAAAAGCAGGCCGGGCAGGCTCACCGCCTTCGGCGTAAAGGTTTTGTAATTTGTCATATCGGGTGTATCAGGCAATAATTGTAAAATTGACACTAATTTATAAATTATTAGAATATAATGGTTAACTCATTTTTTTTTATTTTAGAGGAGATATGAACACATTAATCATTCATCCCGCAAATAAAAAACAATTAGCCGCTTTAAAAGGCTTAATGAAAGCTTTTAAAATCGCATTTGAAGTAGGGGAGTCCGCTTATCATCTTGAATTTGTCACCAAAATTGAGACGAGTCGGGAACAAGTTAAAAGGGGAGAAACCAAGGTTGTTTCGAAGTTGGAAATTGACAGAATTTTTGTTGATAAAGTCAAAAAGGGACTCAAAGATGTTGAAGAGGGTAAAGTGCTTGAATTGAAAGAGGCTAAACAAAAGTTTCTCAAATCAAGAAACGGCTTTTAATATTGCTTAAGCTTACGTACCGCGCTGATCCATCCGCTTCCTGTTGAAGCATATTATCAATCATATTCTTATACTCATCGGTTAGCTCAAGTTTTAAATGGTGCTGGTGTACCAAATCTTCATATTCATTTATCGGGATTATTACCGCTGTTTTTTTTCCCTTGCCGTTGGTGATAAATTGAGTACTCATATTCAAATTTAACAATTATAATATTAAGTATTATCGTAAAATTTTTGCAAATCTGTTTCATTCACCAAACTTTACAACCTTTCAACTTTCCAACATTACAACAAACCAACTAATTCGTATTTTTGCAGTATGGATACTGATGCTGTTAAATTGCTGCAAGGCCGTTATTGTAATTCGCTAACTGAATATTCGCGGTTTGTAACCCGCGAGGTTTTTATTGGTGATGTGCCTATGGGCGGCAATAACCCTATCCGCATCCAAAGCATGACCACCACCGATACCATGGATACCATTGGTACGGTTGAGCAGAGTATTAGAATGGTTGATGCCGGCTGCGAATATGTACGCATTACTGCGCCCAGTATTAAAGAAGCAAAAAACCTTGCCGAAATAAAAAAACAACTGCGGATGCGCGGCTATAACGTGCCTTTGGTGGCCGATATCCACTTTACCCCTAATGCTGCTGAAGTTGCTGCCCGGATAGTTGAAAAAGTAAGGGTTAACCCCGGAAACTATGCCGATAAAAAGAAATTCGACCAGATAGATTATACTGATGCCGAATACCAGGGCGAGCTGGAACGCATCTACCAGAAGTTTGCACCACTGGTAAACATCTGCAAAGAATATGGTACGGCCATGCGGATTGGAACTAACCATGGTTCCCTAAGCGACAGGATCATGAGCCGTTATGGCGATACGCCGCAGGGTATGGTTGAATCGGCTATGGAGTTTATGCGGATCTGTGAAGCGCTGAATTATTATAATTTGGTGATCTCCATGAAATCAAGTAACCCGCAGGTAATGGTGCAGGCCTATCGCCTGCTTGTTGAAACCATGGTTGCCGAAGGCATGAACTACCCGCTGCACCTTGGCGTAACCGAGGCTGGTGACGGGGAAGATGGCCGCATAAAATCCGCCGTTGGTATAGGCACTTTACTTGAAGACGGTCTGGGTGATACCGTACGTGTTTCCCTAACCGAAGAACCCGAAGCTGAAGCACCTGTGGCAATTGCGCTGGTGGAACGTTATGCCCTTCGGGAGTCCGAAAGTCCGAAAGTCCGGAAGTCCGGAAGTGAAGCTTCATCTCATATCTCACATCTCACATCTCAATTCTCACCATACGAATACAAACGCCGCCATACCTACGAGGCCAATGCCTTTATTGGTGGGCATATGGTACCGCGGGTGGTGGTTGATCTGTCAAAAAAGAACCTGAAAGATCCCGCTATTTTGAGTGACGCAGGTTACATGTATTCGGCATTGCTGGATAAGTATAACATGGCCGAGCAGTCGGTTGATTTTGTATATTTCGCCGATGAGCTGCCATCGTTCACACTGCCGGGTAACCTAAAACAGCTTTACAATTATAAAACATGGCAAAAACTGGCTGATAAAACCATGTGCCATCCTTTATTTACCTTAAAGGAGTATATTGAAGCTGATGACCATTCATCAGCCTTAAACCTGGTAAAAGTAAAGTCGGCCGATATTGATACAGATGACTTTGGCGCTTTGCCTTTTGATCAGTCGTTAGTATTTGTACTGGAAACAGATTCATTATTAGGAATGACAGACCAGCGTTCCTTCTTCTTTAAAATGGAGGAGCTTGGGCTGGATGTACCCGTAATAGTAAAAAGGACATACCCGGAGGAGAGTCAAAAAGTCCATGGTCCGTGGTCCATGGTCCATAGTCAGGAGGAATTAACTACCCTGCTGCAACTTTATGCTGCTACTGATCTCGGGGCTTTATTAGTTGATGGTTTTGGCGACGGGGTGTGGATTGATGCTCAGGGAATAGATACGAAAGTTATTACTTCAACCGCATTTGGTATTTTGCAGGCTACCCGCTCGCGCATCTCTAAAACGGAATATATCTCGTGCCCAAGCTGCGGCCGTACCTTGTTCGACCTGATGATCACCACACAGATGATCCGCAGCCGTACAAGTCATCTTAAAGGCTTAAAAATTGGCATCATGGGTTGCATTGTAAATGGCCCCGGCGAAATGGCTGATGCTGACTATGGCTATGTAGGCTCAGGCACTGATAAGGTTACACTATACCGTGGCAAAGAAGCGGTAAAGAAAAATATCAATTCGACAAACGCGCTTGATGAGCTGATTGGTATTATTAAAGAAGACGGCAATTGGGTTGAAGTAGAATGATGTGCGGATGTGCGAATTTCTGATGTGCGGATGAAAATTAAAGGCGTGAAAATCAATTTGTACGTTAACCTACGGCATTAAACTCTGCAAACATATTGTTTGCCTCACTTAGGCTATTAAGCGGTACATAATCACAAACTGCGGCATACTCGGCCCACATTTGGTGAACGGCCGGGTTGGAGTGAGCTTGGGTAATAGCTTCTGCCGACAGCCATTCAAAAACTTCTATAAGGGTACCGTCTGCAGTTTCCATAATAACAGGCGCTCTGTCTGTTACCAGCCCTTCCATTTTAAGGCGCTCAACATGGGTTTTAGTTAGTTCTTTTAGTGCTTCCGCCTTGCCCGGTTTGGGTTTGTAGGCTACTATGACAATGCGTCCCATAAAATAATATTTTAAGCAATTTACGATTTTTAAAACTCTTACAGTGCTTAATTGGTTTCCTTTTAAATTACAATAGTCATGTCAAAAAATGTAGCCGATCAGTTGGTTGAAATGCTGGTTAATGCCGGCATAAAAAGAATCTATGCAGTTACCGGGGATAGTTTAAATAATGTGAATGATGCTGTTAGACGGGAGGGAAGCATTGAATGGATCCATGTGCGGCATGAAGAGGCGGGTGCGTACGCCGCAGGGGCCGAGGCGCAACTAAACGGGTTGGCATGCTGCGCTGGCAGCAGTGGCCCCGGCCATGTGCATTTAATAAATGGCTTGTATGATGCTCATCGTTCCGGGGCACCGGTGATCGCTATTGCATCAACCATACCCAGCTTTGAGTTTGGAAGTGAGTATTTCCAGGAAACCAATACCATTAAACTATTTGATGATTGTAGCTTTTATAACCAGATAGCAACCACGCCAAAACAATTGCCTAGAATGCTGCAGGCAGCTCTCCAATCGGCGATTCATCAAAAGGGTGTTGCAGTTATAGGTTTACCTGGTGATTTAACCGGGCAGGACGCTGAAGAGATAACCACCGCTACACAGGTTTTCAAATCAACAGCCGTGGTTACGCCTTCGGCAGATGACCTGCAGCAATTTGCCGGTTTAATCCGTCAACATAATAAAATAACCATATTTTGCGGAGTAGGGGCTGCGGAAGCACATGACGAAGTGGTTGAACTGGCAGCAAAAATAAATGCAACGGTCGCCTATTCCTTCAGGGCCAAAATGGAGATCCAGTATAATAACCCTAACGAGATAGGGATGACAGGCTTGCTGGGTTTACCCGCTGCTTATCACAGCATGCACGAGAGTGACCTGCTGATATTACTCGGGACCGATTTTCCTTACACGCCATTTATGCCAACTGATTGCAAGATAGTGCAGGTAGATCTTAAGCCCGAACGCCTTGGCCGCCGCGCAAAGGTCGACCTGGGTTTGCATGGATCGGTAAAAGATACACTGAAAGCTTTATTGCCATTGACAGATCAAAAAACGGATGATAGCTTTTTAAAAGCGCAGCTGGAGGTTTATGCAGGAGTGAAACAAAAAATGCAAACCTATGTGGATGATGCCGGGAAGAAAGACCTGATCCACCCGGAATTTGTGGCAAGCACTATTAATGACCTGGCAACTGCAGATGCCATATTTACGGTTGATACCGGTATGTGCTGTGTATGGGGATCGCGCTATATCCAGGCTACTGGCAAACGTAAAATGCTGGGATCCTTTAACCATGGTTCAATGGCTAACGCTATGCCGCAGGCTATTGGCGCGGCTTTGGCCTGCCCGGGCAGGCAGGTAATTGCCCTTTGCGGCGATGGCGGCCTGTCAATGCTGCTGGGCGACCTGGCTACCATCACTCAATATAAATTACCGATAAAAATTATTGTATTTAATAACCGCTCATTGGGGATGGTTAAGCTGGAGATGGAAGTTGCCGGCCTGCCCGACTGGCAAACTGATATGTATAATCCTGATTTTGCCATGGTGGCGCAGGCTATGGGTATGAAGGGGTTTACAGTTACTGATCCTGACCACGTGAAACAGGCGTTGCAGGAAGCTTTTATGTATAAAGGCCCCGCCCTGGTAAATATTATGACGGATCCTAACGCGCTTGCAATGCCGCCGAAAATTGAATTTGACCAAGTAAAAGGAATGGCCTTATCCATGACCAAACTCATCCTTAATGGCCGTATGGACGAAGTTTTAGATACCGTTAAAGCAAATTACAAGCACCTAAAGGATCTTATTTAAGCTTTATAGGATTGCCTTTGCGCCTTAATAATTGGGGGTTAGCCTTAAGTCGAAAATCCGGAGTTCTAAGTCAGAAAAAGACAAAATTTAACTTAAAACTTGCGACTTAAGACTGCTGACTCAACACTAGTCTTTAATTCCGTTTTGTTCCCTCCACATGGTGCTGAAGGATTTATCGGCAACTTTTGGCATTTCTTTGTAATGGCCCCAGGTTTTTTTGAAAAAGGTGCGGAGCATAATGTTTTTTGTTTTGCCGCTCAAAAAGTCAGTAAGCTTGCGGCTAAGCATGCCTTTTTTCCAAAGCGACCAGCCCCATTGTTCTTTTGTGGTTACCAGGTGCTCCTGCACCGCATCGCGGCGGTTAAGCAGCAGCATTTTATGAATTTCAATTTTAACAGGGCACACTTCGGTACATTTTCCGCACAGGCTCGAGGCATAGCTCAGGTGCTTAAACTCCTCCATTCCGGCCATATGCGGCGTTATAATGGAGCCGATAGGGCCGCTGTAGGTAGTTTCGTAAGTATGGCCGCCTATGTTTTTATACACAGGGCATGCGTTAAGGCAGGCGCCACAGCGGATACAGTATAAGGCCTGACGCTGCTCTTTTTGAGCAAGCAGGTTGGTACGCCCGTTATCCAGCAGCACAACATACATTTCATCAGGGCCGTCAGTTTCGTCGGGTTGACGCGGGCCACTTAGTATGGTGTTATAAACCGTTAAGTTTTGCCCGGTGCCATGGGTGGCTAACATCGGCCAAAACAAGTCGAGATCAGCCATTGTAGGGATAATCTTTTCTATTCCCACTACTGCGATATGGATTTTAGGGAACGACGTGCTTAAGCGCGCATTTCCCTCGTTTTCGGTTATGGCTATACTGCCGGTATCGGCAATTAAAAAGTTAGCGCCGGTAATGCCCACATCAGCCTGTACGTATTTTTCTCTTAGCAGTTCGCGGGCTTTTTGGGTAAGTTGTTCGGGTGTAAAATCAAGCGGGGTGCCAAACTTTTCATGAAACAGCTTTGCAATATCTTCTTTTGAAAGATGCATAGCAGGCGTAACAATATGATAAGGCCTTTGCCCTAACAATTGAACAATATATTCGCCAAGATCAGTTTCTAATGATTCGATATGATGGTGTTCCAGAAATTCATTCATCTGAATTTCTTCGGTAACCATCGACTTTGATTTTACAACGGTTTTAGCCCCGGCTTTTTTAATAATATTAAGGATCTCGCGGTTAGCTTCTTCGGCATCATTTGCCCAGATCACTTTACCGCCGCGTTTTTGGAAATTAGCTTCAAACTCCGGCAAGATCTTGTCCAGGTTCTCCATCACTTTCCACTTTATCACGTGCGCTTTGCGCTTGGTATTTTCAAGGTTAATGATCCTTGATAAGCCTCTATCAACAGCAGCATCATACTTACCAATATTGTAATTGATAATGCGCCTGTGATCCATGTCAAAAGCCTTATCTTCCGAGGTGACCAGGAATTCTTCTGAAGTGCTTCCCATATTTACGAAGATAGGGAATTGTTGATTAAGTGAATAGTTGATTGGGTTGATTAAGTTAAAATTTTTATGTCTTCATTAAATCTTCCTTGTAAAGAAGAAATTTTAAAGCTATTTTAACTTAATCAACCCAATCTAACCTAATCAACTACTCACTATTTCTTCGCATCAACAACCGGGCGGCTATCAGCATTTACCAGGTCCCATGCGGTATAAAATACTAATTGGGCACGTTTAGCCAATAAAGGGAAGTTGATCTTGCTTACTTCATCGCCGGGGCGGTGATAATCAGCATGAACACCATTAAAATAAAAAATAATAGGAACGCCATGTTTGGCAAAATTGTAATGATCTGAGCGCTCATAGAAATGATTAGGATCATTCAGATCGTCATATTTATAATCCAATTTTAGTTTTGTATAGGTGTCGTTTGCTTTTTCGCCAACCTTATGCAAATCGGTGCTTAACATTGATGAACCGATTACATAAACATAATTTGCAGAATCCGGCTTGCCTATATAATCAAAACCAACACGACCAACCATATCAATATTTAAATCGGTAATGGTTTTTTCCAGCGGGATAACCGGATGATCAGTATAATATTCAGATCCAAGCAGCCCTTTTTCTTCGCCTACGTTTCCTAAAAACAGGATACTGCGGCGGGGGCCATGGCCATCTTTCTTAGCTTTTGCAAATGCCCTGGCAATTTCCAGAATGCTTGTTGTGCCTGAGCCGTCGTCATCAGCGCCATTGTTTACCATATCTTTTGAACCGGCTGGCATTAAACCAATATGGTCATAATGTGCAGAAATAACAAGGACTTCATCTTTAAGCTTAGGGTCACTACCAGGTAAGTAACCTAATACATCAACCGCTTTTACATCTTTGCTTTCATTAGCGTACGAGGTTGTAATGTTAGCTTTCACGGTTTGCGTTTGCGGTGTGCCAGCTGCATCAATGGCTGCTTTCAACTCGGCATAGGTTTTGCCTGAATTTTTAAGTAACTGATTTGCTACTTCAGGGGTTATATTATAGGCAACAGCCGGGGTTTCAACCGGTCCATCCTTTTTAATGGATAATTGCCCGGCGCCTATCTGGCTGCCAAATCTTTTTAAAACATCAGCGACGTTTGGACCTACTGCCAGTATTAACGCTGGATTTTTGCTTCTTAAAAATTTAAGGCGTTTTGAACGGACTGTACTCCACTCTGATTTTTTATCGGTGCCGGTAATTTTTGACACGCCATTGTTCATTGGCTCGCCATCATTAATGTACAGCACTATTTTTCCGGTTATATCAATCCCCTTTAAATCATCGTAATTGTCAGATTCAATGCCATATCCGATAAAAATAATTTCGTCTGCATTTACAGTTTTCGCCGGCGCCGATCCGCTTGCATAAAAATCAACTCCGCTTGTAAATGATTTTCCGTTTACAGTAAAAGCGCTCACCTTAAAAGCGTTTTCAACTAATGGAATGTCTAAAAAATAAGAGTTGCCGTTTACAATAGGCTGTAAGCCTAATGATTTAAACTCATCAGCAATGTAATGAGCCGCTTTGTCGGCTCCGGGTTTACCGGTTTCGCGGCCTTCAAATGCATCCGAGGCTATAATGCTTAAATGCTTTTTTGCCAGGTCGGCACTAATAATTGGCGCATACTTCATGGCAGTAGGGTTTTGCTGCGCGCAAGCCCCCGTTACCAGGCCAATTGAGGCGATTGTTAGTAATAATTTATTCATAATAATGGGTCAGTTTGTTTTCTTTAATTCATGGTGGATAGTTGATGGTTCATAGCCAAAAGTGGCCCGGCATTTGAACCATAATATCAGTTACAATTTAACTAATCTCTGGTCTCTAACCTCTAATCACTCAACACGAAATTTTACCCACCCGGGTTGCATGCCTGCCACCTTCAAATTCGGTGCTTAAAAAAACCGCTACAATTTTTTTTGCTTCATCAATGGAAATATGGCGGGCGGGGATGCATACAATATTCGCGTTGTTGTGACTGCGGGCTCTTTCGGCTAATTCCTCATTCCAGCAAATAGCTGCGCGGATGCCCTGGTGTTTGTTGGCGGTTATGGCTACACCGTTCCCGCTACCGCAAACCAGTATGCCAAAATCAAAGTCGCCGCTTTCTACAGCCAGCGCTACAGGGTGGGCAAAGTCGGGGTAATCTGCAGACGCATCAGAGTAGGTTCCGAAGTCTTTAACTTCGTTCACATCCAACGCTTCAATAAGCTCTTTTTTATAGTCAAAACCGGCGTGGTCAGCGCCAATGGCAATCTTTAGCCCTTTATTCATAACATCAAATTTAATGATTATTGTAAGGGGCTAAGGTAAAATTTTTGTTGGAATAAAATAAATGTGAGAATGATGTGCGAATGTGCAGATATGCAAATGTGCGGATGAGAAAATGATGTGCGAATGTGCAGATATGCAAATGTGCGGATGAGAAAATGATGTGCGAATGTGCAGATATGCAAATGTGCAGATGAAAAAATGACATGGAATGGCTACAAACACCAATGTGCGGATTAACGAATCAAAAGATCATTCGCACATCCGCACATTCAAAATCCGCACATTAACTGCACATCGTATTAAGAGGCTAATTCTCTTGCTATACGCCTTTTTTCAACAATACCGGCAACTACAATACTCAATTCATACAAAACGAACAGTGGAATAGCCACCACAGTCATCGTTAACGCATCGGGGGTTGGGGTTACTACAGCCGC
>Ga0193702_1000483_pt1 | contig 13294 bp, 15 predicted proteins | sample U3a1metaG_FD_143060 | JGI IMG/M metagenome (GOLD analysis project Ga0193702, IMG submission 143060) | Soil microbial communities from a riparian zone of the East river system, Colorado, United States - U3a1 | ecosystem: Environmental > Terrestrial > Soil > Riparian zone | place: USA: East River... | reverse complement strand
AAACTTTACAAAACTTTAAATGAACAAGCAGCAGAAAATATTATTTATTGACCGCGATGGTACGCTGATAAATGAAACCCCGGATGAGCAGATAGACTCATTTGCCAAGCTTTCCTTCTATCCAGGCGCTTTGCAATACCTCCCTAAAATTGCAAAAGAACTTGATTTTGAGCTGGTAATGGTTACCAACCAGGACGGTTTGGGAACAGCTTCATATCCGGAGGATACGTTTTGGCCCGTGCAGAACTTTGTTTTAAAAACTTTTGAGAATGAAGGTGTGGTATTTTCAAATATTTGTGTTGACAGGACCTTCCCTAAAGAAAACGCACCTACCCGCAAACCGGGAATTGGAATGCTGCTTCAATACTTTGACGCTGAAAAGTATGATCTGAAAGGTTCATTTACCATTGGCGATCGTAAAAATGATGTGCTGCTTGGTCATAACTTAGGCGCTAAAGCTATCTGGTTAAATGATAATTCGAACCTTGGGAGTCATGAGTTTAGTGGAAAGGCAGAGGAAGATGCTGTAACAAGTACTGTAGCCCTTGAAACTACCGACTGGCAAAAAATCTACGAGTTCTTAAAACTGGGAGAACGTGTTATTGAACATCGCCGCAGCACTAAGGAAACAGACATTTATATAAAAATAAACCTTGATGGTACGGGCGAGGCTAAAGTATCAACCGGTGTTCATTTTTTTGATCATATGCTTGATCAGATTGCGCGCCATGGAAGCATTGATTTAGAGGTTATTGCCAATGGCGATCTGCACATTGATGAGCACCATACCATTGAAGATACCGGCATTGCCCTTGGCGAAGTTTTTGCTTTAGCCTTAGGAAATAAAAAAGGTATTGAGCGCTATGGCTTTTGCCTGCCAATGGACGACTGCCTGGCACAAGTGGCTATTGATTTTGGCGGCAGAAACTGGATTGTATGGGATGCTGAATTTAAAAGAGAGAAAATTGGTGAAATGCCGACAGAAATGTTCTTTCACTTCTTTAAATCATTTAGTGATGCGGCAAAAGCCAACCTGAACATAAAAGCCGAAGGTGACAACGAGCACCACAAAATTGAGGCTATATTTAAAGCGTTCGCAAAAGCAATAAAAATGGCGGTGAAACGTGATGTGAATAATATGGTTTTACCAAGCACAAAGGGACTACTGTAGAGCCCCCTAGCCCCCTGAAGGGGGAATAGAAGTTGAATTATGAAAAAGCGGAGCCCCCTAGCCCCCTAAAGGGGGAACAAAAGTTGAATTATGAAAAAAAAGCGGAGCCCCCTAGCCCCCTGAAGGGGGAATAGAAGTTTGATATGAAAAAGCGGAGCCCCCTAGCCCCCTGAAGGGGGAACAAAAGTTTGATATGAAAAAGCGGATGTTTTTAGGTGCGGGTAACTTGATATTTAAAAATGCTGGCGTATTAAGAAATAACATGACACCTGCTGAAATGTTATTATGGGGACATTTGAAAGGGAACCAACTTGGAGCAAAATTCAGAAGGCAACATCCGTTAGGTATTTACATTGCTGATTTTTATTGTCACCAACATAAAATAGTAATTGAAATTGATGGTAGCATTCATGAAATACCAGAGATTGCCAAGAACGATTTAGAAAGGCAGCTTAATATTGAAAATGATGGCATTACGGTTCTCCGTTTTAAAAATGAAGAAATATTTAATCAAATAGAAAAAGTATTGGACATGATAACACAGACTCTTAGCTCCCCCTTTAGGGGGCGGGGGGGGCTCGGCATCATTACATACGGCGCCGGGAATATATTCTCATTAACTGCAGCTTTAGAGCGGTTGGGGATTCCATATGGAATGATAAATAAGGAACAAGATTTTGAACAGTTTGACCGTTATATAATCCCGGGTGTAGGACATGCCGGAGCGGCTATGAATAAATTAGAGCAAACAGGCCTGGTTCCTAAGATAAAATCGCTTACAAAGCCTGTTTTGGGTATTTGTGTAGGAATGCAGTTGCTTACCTCTTACTCAGAAGAGGGTGACTCAAAATTGCTTGACCTGTTCCCTATTAAGACCCTTAAATTTGCTAATAGTCCCGATCTTAAAGTACCCCATACAGGGTGGAACCAGGTTTTCCCTGAAAAGGAAAATGTACTTTTTGAAAATATTCCTAACGGTTCACATTTTTACTTTGTACATTCATACTTTATTGAGTATAATATTGACTATACTTTATCATCAACAACTTACGGCAACAAGTTTTCGGCATCAATTATGCGGGATAATTTCTATGGAGTACAATTCCATCCGGAAAAATCAGGCGCATATGGTGAAACCTTACTAAAAAACTTCTCAAAAATTTAAAACCATGTACATTATTCCTGCAATTGATATTTTGAACAAAAAGGTAGTGCGGTTACGTGAAGGCGACTACAAACAGGTGACAGAATATGACGTTTCCTTAGAGGAAATGATAGAAAAATATCAATCAAATGGCACTAATTTTATTCACATCATAGATCTAAACGGAGCAAAAAACGATTTTTCAAACCAGGAATATCTTTTTGACGTGATCCATAAAACAGACATGAAGGTTCAATACGGAGGCGGCATCCGCAGTATTGATAAGGTTAAAGAACTGATAGATTCGGGCGTTCACCGCGTTATTGTAGGCACACAGGCGCTTACCAATCCATCATTCTTAACAGAGCTAAGCAATGAGGTTTGCGGAAAGGACAAATGTTCTGACCAGGTGGTTATTGCCATTGACGTACTGGACGAGGTAATTAAATATTCCGGATGGATGGAAAGCTCGCCCATTAAGCTGATGGATTATGTTGATAAATGCCTTCAGCTTGGCTTTTTCCGTTTTTTATGTACCGATATTGATAAAGACGGCAAACTTGGCGGCGCAGGTATCAAACTTTATGAAAAACTGCTTGACCACTCCCCTTTTATTAAATTGATCGCCTCAGGCGGTGTAAGCTCCATGAAAGATATTGAACAGCTTAGTAATATAAAAGTTGAATCATGTGTGGTTGGAAAAGCCATTTATGAGGGGCATATCACTGTTGAAGACGTAAAAAACTGGAACCTGGAGTCTTTGATTTCCATCTAAGGCCCCCTGGCCCCCTAAAGGGGGAACAACAGTTCAATATTAAAAATATTTAATAGCCCAAAAAACATTGAATACAGCTACACAAACTCTTCGCTCCCCCTTTAGGGGGCCGGGGGGCCTCACAAAGCGAATTATCCCCTGCCTTGACGTTAAAGACGGGCGCACCGTTAAAGGCGTAAACTTTGTTGATCTGCGCGATGCCGGCGACCCGGTTGAGCTTGCCTGGAATTACTCGCAGCAAGGCGCTGATGAGTTAGTCTTCCTTGATATTACTGCTACTGTTGAGCGCCGTAAAACAATGGTTGAGCTTGTTAAGGCAGTTGCAAGACAAATAAATATCCCTTTTACTATAGGTGGCGGCATAAATGAAATTGCAGACGCAGACGCACTTTTAAATGCAGGCGCGGATAAGATCTCCATTAATTCAGCAGCGGTAAGGAACCCGGCTTTAATTGATGAACTGGCTAATGCATTTGGCGTTCAGTTTGTGGTTATTGCTGTTGATACGAGGGTTATTGCCGACAAAAACATCGTACACTTAAATGGCGGCAGGCTGCCTACTGAAAAGGAAACATTGGATTGGATCCTGGAGGCTGAAAGTCGGGGCGCGGGTGAGATCCTGTTAACTTCTATGGATCATGACGGCACAAAGGCCGGCTTCGACAATCGTTTTTTAAAACAGGTGAACAGTGCTGTTAATATTCCGGTAATTGCTTCGGGCGGGGCGGGGTCAGTACAGCATTTTGTTGATGTATTTGAACAAAGCAATGTTGACGCAGCATTGGCGGCATCAGTATTTCATTATGGTGAGATCCTGATCCCCGATTTAAAAAGAGTTTTGAAGGCGAATAATATTGAGGTAAGAGAAGTTTAATTCCACACACCAATCCGTTGGCTGTGTCCTCACAGCTGACCATCTATTTAAACAAAAGTATGCTGACTGTGAGTACAGGCAGCGGGATGAAGATATGAACATCGATTTCAACAAAACAGACGGACTGGTACCGGTTATTATACAGGATGAACAAACCCTGGAAGTGCTGATGCTGGGTTATATGAACCAGGAAGCTTATGATAAAACCGTACAGGAAAATATAGTAACCTTTTTTTCCCGCTCAAAAAACAGGCTTTGGACAAAAGGCGAAACCAGCAGTAACTTTCTGCATGTAAAAACTATAGACATTGATTGTGATAACGATACCCTATTGATAAAAGTTAAGGCTGATGGCCCGACTTGCCATACAGGTTCGCGCAGCTGCTTTAAAACTGAATATAACCAGAATTTTATATTGCAGTTAGAGGCCATTGTTGCTGACAGGTATGAAAATCCGCAGGAAGGATCGTATATAAATAAGCTCCGCACAAAAGGCTTAAATAAAATAGCACAAAAAGTTGGGGAAGAAGGTGTTGAAACTGTAATAGCAGCTTTGGCTGAAACTGAAACAGATTTAATAAACGAATCGTCTGATCTTGTTTTTCACCTGCTTGTTTTGCTCCGCGAAAAGGGTTTAAGCCTGGAGCAGATAGCTAAAAATTTAGAGGGAAGACATAAATAAGTCCATAGTCGATGGTCCATAGTCCATAGTAAGTTATGGGTGGCTATGTACCATCGACCATAGACCATCGACTAAAAACATGACTGTAGAAAAAACAGCTGAACTAACCGGGCACGGTAATCCGATATTTACGCTTGAGCTTTCGCAAAAGCCGGGTATTTTATTTACCGGCGGAAATGATAAGGGACTGGTGGAATGGAGTTTAAAGGATAATACTTTTATTAAAGTGATGTTCCCGGTTGCCGCTTCTATATACGCAATACATGGGCCTGCAAATTTTCCGCTTTTGTTCACAGGTTTGCGCAATGGTGATGTTTTAGTGTTTGATTTTATAAAGCAACAATTGCTTGCCCCGTTAAAACAGCATCAAAAACCCATCTTTGATATTAAATCTGTAAATCACAAGGAAGAATTATTAGTTGCTTCAGAAGATGGAACCGTGTCAATCTGGAGCCTTAAAACGTTGGATCTGTTACACACCATTAAAGTTTCGGATGATACGATAAGGTGCATCGCCGTATCTCCGGATGAAAAGCAGGTTGCTTTCGGTTGCCGCAACAACCAGATCCATATTTACGATGTGGAAGATTACACCCTGCACAAAACATTGCATGGCCATACCATGTCGGTTTTCTCACTGCAATACGCTCCTTATGGCAGTTTCCTGGTATCAGGCGGGCGCGATGCGCAGGTAAAAATATGGGATACTGTTTCCTATAGTCTTTTAAAAAATATTCCGGCTCATTTATATGCGGTAAATAGCATAGCTTTTCATCCATCACTTCCCTACTTTGCAACTGGCAGCATGGATAAAAGCATTAAGATCTGGGGGGCAGATGATTTTAAACTGTATAAAATTATCAGTCGCGAAAAGGGACATGCGGGCCACCTGTTATCAATAAATAAGCTTGTATGGGATGGAAACCGGTTATTGTCTGTCAGCGATGATAAAAAGGTTATTATCTGGGATCTTGACTTCGTTAACTAAAACATCCTTTTAACCACGGTTAGCTTGTGGGTGTATCGCTTTTGATCTTCAGAATAAATACCCTTTTCATCAATACTATCTATTTTAACTTTACCCGAAGCATGAATGATCTTCTCGTTATTCAGCATAATACCAACATGTACAATTTTACCTTCGGGATTTTCAAAAAACGCCAGATCGCCCAACTGTGCATCGTGTAAATGATTTATTTTGTCCCCCTGCTCAACCTGCATACTGGCATCACGCAATAAATTCACCCCCTGCAACCTGAACACAGCCTGGGTGAAACCAGAGCAATCAATCCCAAAATGTGTGCGCCCCCCCCATAAGTAAGGCGTATTGAGGAAAGAGCTGGCGGTAACTGCCAAATTCTCAATTTCACCAATCTCCCCTATTATTTCAAATTTCTCGTCGCCAATCCTGCAGGTAGTGCCTTCTAAAAAAGAAAGAGAACTGCCAACGGGAAGATATAATATGCTGTTATTTGTTATTTTCCACGCCTGTGTTACAGCACGATGAGTTAGCGGAGGCGGAGATTGTTTAATACGTTTATAAGCAAGATGCCCCAGCATATTAAACTGTAAGCGCCCTATCCAGCCGGGATAATTATCAAATGACGTTATAATTTTAACCCAATTATCTTTCCACTCGGCAATTTCAAAAGTTTCGCCAAACAAAACCTGCGACACCTGCTCACTCCTATCGTTAGCTTCGGCCCTTAGGGGGATAACAGAAAGATTACAAATACCGTATTCCATTTTGATCCAGGCTTAACGAATTGGCTGATTTATTGTTTCAAGCTACAAAAAAAGGGGAAAGTTTAACAAACTATCCCCTTTTTTTGATTGTAACGTACTTGTTACTCTCCCATATGAAGCCATTCTTTTTTGGCAAGTAATTCTTCTTTTGTTTCGCGGATATCTTCATCGTCAACACAGCAATCTACCGGGCAAACCGCAGCACATTGAGGCTCGTCATGAAAGCCCACACACTCTGTACATTTATCCGGAACTATATAATAAATATCATCAGATAACGCTGCCTGAGTTTCTTCTGCGCTTAATGTATTGCCATCACCAAAATCAATAACGCCTTTTAATCCCGTTCCATCCGAAAAACGCCATGCGGCGCCGGCATCATAAATAGCATTATTAGGGCATTCGGGTTCACAAGCTCCGCAATTTATACATTCATCGGTGATTTTAATCGCCATAGTTCTTTATATCTTATATTCTCAATTAACTTTGCCTGCAATTAACAAACACACAAATATAACAAAAAAAGATTTTAAGGGGTTCAATCCTTACCATATATATGTCAAAATTTCATAAAAACAGGTTAATAGAAGTATTTACACAGCTCGGACAACAATTATCTATTCCAAATGAACAGCTGTTAACAATAATTAATAGTGAAAAACAGTACAACGGCTGGTTTACTCCTGAAAGTGTATTGGAAGCTGTAACGGCCATCAGCAAAATGCTTAACCAGGCTGATTTAACCAAATGGCTGAGCAATTACAATCTTGATGAAAACAAACCAGCAAAAAAAATCGGCCTTATATTAGCGGGGAATATCCCCCTGGTTGGCTTTCACGATGTTTTATGCGTGCTTGTATCCGGGAATTTTGCATTGATAAAATCATCATCACAGGACTCACGGCTTATCAAGCACGTCCTGCAAATGCTGGTTGATATTGAACCATCTTTTAGTGATCAATACAGCTTTGTTGAAAGACTTGAAGATTTTGACGCGGTAATAGCCACCGGCAGCAACAACACATCCCGTTATTTTGATTATTACTTTGGCAAAGTGCCGAACATTATCCGCAAGAACCGCAATAGTGTTGCTTTGTTAACCGGTAATGAAACAGCAGATCAGTTAACCAGGCTGGGACACGACATTTTTGATTACTTCGGCCTGGGATGCAGGAACGTATCAAAACTATTGGTGCCAAAAGGCTATAATTTTAACTTCTTTTTTGAATCGATAGAAGTTTACCAGCCTATCATCCACCATAATAAATACAATAACAATTACGGCTACAACAAATCAATTTACCTTGTTGGAAACGAACAGCATTTGGATAATGGATTCCTGTTATTAAAGGAAAATCCATCGCTGGCCTCTCCCCTTGGCGTTGTGTTTTATGAATATTATAACGACCTGCAAATTGCCCTGGATCAGTTAGAGCAACAAAGTGACAAGATCCAGTGTATAGTAAGCAGTGCTCCGTTAACGCTAAAAAACCAGGTAGTTGATTTCGGAAAGAGCCAGCAACCAGCCCTCTGGGATTATGCGGATAATGTGGATACGATGGAGTTCCTGGTGGAAGACCATAGTCGATAGTCCATAGACCATAGAAAAATCAAATAAGCGTATGGACTATTGACCATGGTCCATGGACTTAAAACTCAATTCTCTTTTCCCGACAACGACAAAGGGATCCCGTTAGGATATGCCTGGTATAAAACGTAGGTACCTTTGTTGTCGGTGGCTGCGTCAACCCGTTGCATGCGTTTGCCCTGCCAAACCCATGCTTTTTTCCAGTCGGGAGATACATAGGTTTTTAAGGTTAAAGGCTGATCGTACATCACTTTATCAAGCTGGCTAAAAAGGGTTACAGCTATTTTGCCATCCTTTTGGTCGCTTTTAACTTCGGCATGTTCCCGCTCGCGCATATATTTGGTTACATCACCAAAAGTTGCTATCCACAAATATTGCTGGTGATTTTTTATGTATTGAAAATATTCATCCAGCAAGGTGTGCGACAACGCCTCATAACCTAAATTATCAATTCCGTGAAACACCAAAACCAGCCATGTATTACTTTTATCGACGGTGGTATCCACCCATGATTGCATTAAAGAAAGTGGTGTTTTGGTTGTAGCGCCGCGCTGCCATTGAATATAATCCTTATTGGTGTTCCCGGGTGTTTGCTTGCTGGCGCGATCGATTTCTTTAAGCCATGGCTCGGGCATCCGGTTACGCAACGCAGGATAAATTTTGTAAGCAATTTTCATCACCCTTTCATTTTCAAATCCATAAGGCACTTCGGCTGAAAAAGTGTACTTACCCCCCATTTTATCTCTTATCTCTTCCTTGCTTTTTTCAAGCTCATATTGAATATTTACCGAATCAAGTCCCGGCATGCTGGCATGGGTTATGGAATGGCTGGAAATTTCGTACCCACGGGAACCGTAGTTCCTTAAATCCTCCCAGGTTAAGCCATCTTCCTGCAATACCTCGTCACAAGGCTGATATCCTGGCTGAAAATCACCTTTACGCACTTTTTCATAGAGCTCGTCCATCACCTTAAAAGCCTGCTCTTTTGTTTTATCATTGTCATAAAGACTTCCAGCTTTCGTAACGTAAGTAATGGTGCCTTTGTACCCTAAATAGCCCCCTGCCGAGCAGCGTTCGAGGAAATTTTTATCATTAGTTGGGATAGTTGCCGACTCTTTAATAATGGTTTTTACCGGGCGACCAATAAATTTACCATGATATTTTGAACCGGGGATTCCGCCGGTGATCACAAAAAAAGTAGCGGGTAGTTTAAGGCGCTCCATTATAGGCAAAGCATTTTTAAACTGGTTTATCGAGCCATCATCGTATGTTAATGAAACAGCTCCATTCTTTCCATACTGCCATTTGGTTATGCTTGTTTGACCAACATTAGCCTGCTGGCCCTTAGAGGTTGCTGCCTGCAAACAGATCCCGGTTATAATAACCAGGTTTTTAAGGTAGGATTTGATCACTGTGTTCATAACCCAAATTTAATTGAATTACAGTAGTTTGCTAACAATAGCACAAATATTACAAAACAGATGGTTATAACTTGCAAATAAGCCCCACAGTTTTACCATTAAAGGTTATTGGGTTCTTTTCTAAAAACAGCCTTAGTTTATTCCCATTACCCCTTTGGGTGCTGTACATTGTCCCATCAAACAACAACAAAAACACACCCTGTACTATTAAAGCCGAACCGTACCCTTTAAGTTGATCAGAGTTTTTATTATCGCCCCTGTGCTTTAGAAAAATTCCGGTTCCAACATAGACAACGTCCAGACCGCCATTAATAAGGAAGATCTTTTCTATTTTTTGCTGAGCCTTTAAGCTTTCAGCAGCGTTAAGTTGTTTGCCGGTATTGCTTTTAGCACCTGTATATCCCAATAAAGCGGCACCCAGGTTTGCTGCACCCCAAATGGTGGTCATTTGGTAAAAGTATTTATTAGAGCCTCCGTTGGAACTGGCCCAGCCCGCTGCCCCTGCGCCGATGTTAACTATGGCCCAGCTGCCTAAAACCTTCATGCCAGTGGTGGTAATTTGATTCCGGGAATAATTAAAGCTTTTAAGCGAGTCCTGCGCAAAAGTGTGTGTGCTGACTATCAGAAAAATGAAAGTAAAGATCTTCTTCATAAGCAACCGTTGGTGGTACAAGTTACGAAGAATTTTATCCAATAGATTGATCGTCGCTCCCCCATGCAGTAACAACAATATTTCTTGGGGTTGCATTATTGCGGTGCTCGCACAGGTAAATACCTTGCCAGATACCTAAAGCAAGGCGCCCGTTACGAATAGGAATGGTTACCGAGCTCCCTAATATGGCCGCTTTTAGGTGGGCCGGCATATCATCCGAACCTTCATCGTCATGCAGGTAATCCGGATCATTTTCCCTTACCGTTTTATTAAAATAGGTTTCAAAATCCTTTCGTACCGTTGGGTCGGCGTTTTCATTAATGGTTAAAGATGCCGATGTATGCTGAATAAATACCTGGCAGATGCCAACCGCTAAATCACTGATCTGTGGCAATGCCAGGGTGACTTCAGATGTTATTAAATGAAAGCCCCTCTTTCTCTCCTTCAACTGCAATGCCTGCTGATATATTTTCATGTTAAAATTCAAGTATATGAATATAAAATTAAATGCAATATCTATACCATATGGTTTATAAGGGGTAACAATTACGTTGTAATAGCACTGCTTGTTTTAAAGCCGTTACTTATGGAATGCTTTTAAGCCTGTATATATAAGCCAGCAATATTTACCTTTACAATTCTTTAATATACTTTAGTATTGATTGATGAAAAAAATAGGATTGTTTATATTGATAAGTGGATTGTGTGGTTCTGTATTTGCTCAAAATGAGCAAACTTCACCCGCTTCTATTGCTAACAATGGTAAAGTGTGGGGTTCAATTTATCAGCAAAGGGCAGCAGAATACACGGCTTTATGCTTCCAGGCTTATAACATTGCACGCCTGCGTTTGGATGCCGCTTTAAAGAAACACCATACAAAACCGCTTGCTGTAGTTACTGACATTGATGAAACTCTGCTTGATAATAGCCCCTATGATGCACAAAGAGCCTTGAACAACCAGGAATTTGACTCAAAAGCATGGAAAGAATGGACTGGCAAAGGCATTTGTGATACCGTACCGGGCGCACCGTCATTTTTTAAATATGCAGCGTCAAAGGGTGTTGCTGTTTATTATGTTACCAATCGTGATGAGGACGAGAGACTGGGAACCCTGAAGAACCTTAAATTGTATCATTTGCCTTATGCCGATGACAAGCATTTGATATTAAAATCAACAACATCAAGTAAAGAAGCACGCCGGCTTAACATCTTGAAAACACACGAGATCATATTATTATGCGGCGATAACCTGCCAGACTTTGACGCTTTATATGATAATAGCCCTTCAGAACAGAACAGGCAAGCTGCAACAGAAAGGTTAAAAAAGGAATTTGGCAGTAAGTACATCATCATCCCCAATATGAGCTATGGCGACTGGGAGAACTCTATTTTTAACTACAATTACAAACTCACCAACACGCAAAAAGATTCTATAATTAAAGCCAAAATCAAAGTCGATAATTAGTCAAATGTGCAGTTATCCCAAACAGACACTTTAAATTCATAATGTAAAAGGTTTTCTGTGAGTACACTATTGATTTGCTTCCAGCTATTCAATTCATTTATGAATTCGGGTGCTATTAATCCGGATTGTAAAGTCGCATTGCTATAAAAATCCGATTTTGAAGGATGATCAGGCGAGCTCGCATTTATCACATACCCAAAAGCATCGCGTTCGATTATAGCAAGGGTTATACCTACACAATCATCCAAATGGATCAAGTTAACCGGTGCAAGGCCATTTGGAATTGCCTTTTTACCTGCAAAGAAACGGCCGGGATGCCTCCCGGGGCCAACCAGGCCGGCAAAACGGATTATTGTGGTTTTGAATTCAAGTCGTTTTTTGAAAAGATGCTCTGCTGCCAGCAAAATTCCGCCTGATTCAGTATCAGGTTGAGGATCATTAAGTTCATTTACTTTACTGTTACTATCGCCATAAACAGCAGTTGAGCTGATGTAAATAACTTTAGCTATTTGATACTTGTCGATAGCATTAATAATTCTTTGGATTTTAAGCAGATAGTCACCCGATTCTCCCTGCCTTGTTTTGGGCGGGATGCTGATTATCAGTATATCGCACTTGAAAAACTCAGGATCATAATCTTCGCTATCGGCTTTAAAATTAACGAGGCATGGAGTTGTACCTAAATCTGCTAGCTGCTGCAGTTTTTCTGAAGATGTAGCCGAGCCTTTAACCCTAACGCTATTTTTTAATAATGCTTTCGCAAGTGTTTTGCCGTACCATCCGCAGCCTAAAATACTAACTACCATACTTTGTAAAAAAGCAAAGGTATCTTAATAGGGAGGAATAAGATTTACGAAGTTTTAAAAACTTCGTAAATCTGACACCAAGATGGTGTTACTTAAAAACCGGTTGAAGTAGTTAACTCTTTCCAGTCTTCCAAATCATGCTTAACAGCTTCCATTTTTTGATAAGCAAAATCATAAGCATCCTGCCCTAAAAATAAATTTAAGGGGGCATCAGGCGCACCGGCAACTTTAATAATTACTGCAACTCCTTTTTCAGGATCACCAGCCTGGTTGCCGTTGATACTGTTCTGGTGTGCGCTTTGTATTTCACGAACCTTCTTATATTCTTCTATTTCATTTTTAGGCACGCTTAATGAATCGGGTGCCAGGAAGTTTGTTCTGAAATAGCCGGGCAATACCACGGTTACTTTAATGCCAAATTCCTTAACTTCCTCGGCCAAGGCACCGCTGAAACCGGTAACCGCAAACTTAGTTGCGCAATAGATGCCAAAACCGGGGAATGAGCTGGTAAAACCACCTATGGATGAGATATTAAAGATATGCCCTGATTTTTGTGCCCTTAGATGAGGCATTACTGCCCGGATCACATTTAACGATCCGAATACATTAACATCAAAGTTATCACGGGTTTCTTTATCACTCAATTCCTCCAGGCTGCCTGTTAAACCATAGCCTGCGTTGTTTACTACCACATCAATGCGGCCAAAGCGGCCAATTGTTTTATTAACGGCATCTGCCACACTTTCCTCATTAACAAGACTAACGGCAAGGGGTAAAAAATTATCGGACGCACCCACAGCTTTGTTTAAATCATCAATGCTTCTTGATGTTGCAGCTACTTTATTGCCATTATTTAATAGTTGTTTAACCAGGCTCAGGCCTAAACCTTTTGACGCACCGGTAACAAACCAAACTTTATTTGATTCCATTCTATTTAATATTTAATTAAATTTTTTTAAAAAATTAGCC
>Ga0193702_1000482_pt1 | contig 13301 bp, 12 predicted proteins | sample U3a1metaG_FD_143060 | JGI IMG/M metagenome (GOLD analysis project Ga0193702, IMG submission 143060) | Soil microbial communities from a riparian zone of the East river system, Colorado, United States - U3a1 | ecosystem: Environmental > Terrestrial > Soil > Riparian zone | place: USA: East River... | reverse complement strand
GTGGGCCAGGGCCGGGTCGAGGTCGAGCGCCAGCACGTAGGACGGGAAGCGGTCGCCGTGCAGCACGTCCTGGTAGGCGGCGCGCACCGCGTGCACCAGCAGCTTGTCGCGCACGTAGCGGCCGTTCACGTAGAAGAACTGGCCGTCGGCGCGCGCCTTGGAAGCGGTCGGCAGGCCGGCGAAACCGTGCAGGCGCAGCGGGCCGGCGCTTTCGTCGATCGGTAAGCGCGCGTCGGCGAACTCGCTGCCGAGGATGTGGGCGCTGCGCTTGGCCATCTCGCTCACGTTCCAGTGGTCGATGGTGCGGCCGTTGTGCGAGAGGCTGAACGACACGTCGGGCCGCGCCAGCGCGATGCGGCGCACGACTTCGGCGCAGTGGCCGTATTCGGTCTGCTCCGACTTCAGGAATTTGCGCCGCGCCGGGGTGTTGAAGTACAGGTCCTGCACGTCGATCGTGGTGCCGTGCGCGCCGGACGAGGGTCCGACCGTGCCGAGATGCGAGCCGACGATCTCCCAGGCGTGCGGGGCGTCGGCGGTGCGCGAGGTGACGCTGACCGAGGCGACCGCGGCGATCGAGGCCAGCGCCTCGCCGCGAAAGCCGAGGGTGGCGACGTTTTCGAGGTCGGTGAGCGAGGCGATCTTCGAGGTGGCGTGGCGCGCGAGGGCCAGCGGCAGCTGGTCGGCGGCGATGCCGCGGCCGTTGTCGGTGATCGCGATGCGCTTCACGCCGCCTTCTTCCAGCCGCACGGTGATCTGGGTGGCGCCGGCGTCGAGCGCGTTTTCGAGCAGTTCCTTGACCACGGCGGACGGCCGCTCGACCACCTCGCCGGCGGCGATTTGCGAGATGAGCTGGTCGGGCAGGGGCTGGATCGGGCGATGGGGCGAAAGGGGGGCGTTCATGCTGGGATTATAGCGGCAGTGCGGTTCGTCGTTTGAAAAGCGGGGTCAGAGTAATTTTCGCCATGACCCCGGCGAAAAAAAACTCTGACCCCGGTTTTCAAACTTCTCTGCTACTTTACCTCGCGGACCGGGATCGGGGCGTTGCATAGCTCGATGTAGCCGGCGGCGACCTTGGTCCACGGGCCGCCGCGGTTGCGCTGCGCTTCCACCGCCGCCTTGTAGGTTGCGCTCTCGGTGCGCATCACTTCGAATTTGCTGCGCTCGGCCTCGGGCACGTCGGCCGCCAGCTTGATCGAGGCGATCGGCACGTTCTGCTCGGGCTTGTCGAAAAAGCCCATCGGCGCCGGCCCGCGCGGGATGGTCGACAGCAGCGGCATGCCCGCCACCACCCGCCCGACCACCGTGATGTTGCGGTCCAAATGGCGCGGCGCATGGCCGATCACCACGTACAGCGAGGAGCCGCTGCCGCTGTCGGCGTCGTTGTCGCGCCCCACGCCCACCATGCCGTAGCAATGGGTCAGCCAGGCCTGGCCGGATGTCGGATCGTGCCCGACCGGGAAGCCGTTCGAATGCCCGACCTGCGGCGCATAGCCGTCGCGGTCGGGCAGGCGGGTGAAGCCGGTGTCGTTCTTCAGCGGCACCGTGAATTCGCCCTTCAGCGCAAGCTTGGCCGATTTCAGAGAGCGCGGATTCTTTTCGTCCGGGTCGTCCCACTGCACCGCAAAGTTGTCCTGCGAGCGGATGATGGCGAGGCCGTCGTAGTAGTGTTCGCGCACCATGGTCTTGATGTTGGCGACATGATTCGGCGCGAACACCGGCGCCAACTCGATCACCACGCGGCCCGCGGGCAGTTCGACGTAGAGCGTGTTGTCGGGGTCCAGCGGACGCCAGTCGGCCGGCTTGGAGGCCTTGATCACGTCGCCCAGCGTCGGCTTGATGGGCAGCGCCGGCGCGGCTTGCGCGCCCTGCATCCCGGCCAGCAGCAAGGCCAGCGCGGCGCCCTTGTTCCATCGCGTGAAAGCGTGCATGCGAGTCTCCCTTTTCTGTCGTGTTTAATCGTGGGTTAACTCTCAGAATTGTAAACTGGAATATGAACATTCAGGAAACAGGAATTGCTGCCGTCATATGTAAAGCTGACGCGGAGTGATGGTATGATTCGCCGCTACCCTTTAGGAAAACTATGGATCTGATGCAATTTTTCGACATGCTGCTGCATGTCGATAAAACCCTGGGCACGCTGCTGGCCCAGTATGGAGTCTATGTCTACGCCGTGCTGTTTGCCATCGTGTTTTGTGAAACCGGCCTGGTGGTGCTGTTCTTCTTCCCTGGCGACACCCTGTTGTTCATCGCGGGCGCCTTCTGCGCCACCGGCGAAATGAATTATCTGCTGCTGCTGGCGCTGCTGATCACGGCGGCGGTCACCGGCAACACCCTCAACTACTGGATCGGCGAGGCCATCGGCCAGCGCGTGTTCACCCACGACTACCGGTGGATCAACAAGGATGCGCTGCACCGCACCCACGACTTCTTCGAAAAGCACGGCGGCAAGACCATCATCCTGGCGCGCTTCGTGCCGGTGGTGCGCACCTTCGCGCCGTTCGTGGCCGGCGTGTCGGACATGACGCACACGCGCTTCCAGTTGTATAACATCACCGGCGCCACGCTGTGGGTGGTCAGCCTGGTCACCGGCGGCTACTTCTTCGGCAATATCCCGGTGGTGCGCGATCACCTGACCGCGATCGTGCTGGTCGGCGTGGGCGCGGCCGTGGTGCCGCTCGCGCTGGGCGGCCTGTGGAAATTTGGCCGCAAGTTCATGAGCCGCTGATCGTCGTTCCCGCGCAGGCGGGAATCCATAGCGCTTCATCTCCGCATAGGCGCTATAGGTTCCCGCCTGCGCGGGAACGACGGCTCTCAAGTTTTCGCCTGTTTCAGCCGTTACCCAGATAGTAATTCTACTTTCTGGAACCCCATGCGTAACCTGATCGCCCTGTTTGCTTGCTGCTTCGTCATGTTGACGGCAAGCGCGAACGATCTCCCCGCCAACCCCTCGGCCGCCGCCTCCAAGGCCGCCGCGGAGGAGGTGGCCAAGTCGGCGGCGTCGTTCAAGCCAGCGGCGTCGTTCAAGCCGGCGATCGGTGCGCCGCTGTCGGCGGCCGCCCAGCGCGCCAAGGAAGATGAAGCCGAGGCCGAGCTGTCGGCCAAGATCGCTACCCGCCTGGCGCAGATGCGCGCCAACCAGGCCGCGCGCGCCGCGGCCGCCGCCAAGGCCAGGAAGGTCGCCGACGCCAAGCAGAAAGAGGCCGCCGCGATCGCCGCTGCGCCGGTGGTGCGCCACAGCGAGCACTGGTCGTACGAGGGCGAGAATGGCCCCGCCAACTGGGGCAAGATCAATACCGACTGGGCCAAGTGCGGCAGCGGCAACCGCCAGTCGCCGATCGACATCCGCGACGGCATGAAAGTCGATCTTGAACCGATCGCGTTCGACTACAAGCCGTCCTCGTTCAACGTGGTCGACAACGGCCACACGATCGAGGTCTCGCTCAGCGGCGGCAATTACATCACGGTGCAGAACCGCTCGTATGAGCTGATCCAGTTCCACTTCCACCGGCCGTCCGAGGAGCGCATCAACGGCCGCGGCTTCGAGATGGTGGTGCATCTGGTGCACAAGGACGCCGAGGGCAAGCTGGCGGTGGTGGCGGTGATGCTCGAGCGCGGCAAGGCGCAGAACGTGATCCAGACCGTATGGAACAACCTGCCGCTCGAAAAGCTCGACGTGGTCGCGCCGTCCGTGGTGTTGGACCCGAACGATATCCTGCCGGCCCATCGCGAATACTTCACCTATATGGGGTCGCTGACCACGCCGCCCTGCAGCGAAGGCGTGCTGTGGCTGGTGATGAAGGAGCCGATGCAGGCCTCGCCGGCCCAGATGGCCTTGTTCAGCCGCCTGTATCCGCTCAACGCGCGGCCGGTCCAGGCCAGCTCGGGACGCGTGATCAAGGAGTCGAACTGAGTTCTATTCGACCGTGACGGTGTGCGTGCCGCGCCATGTGCGGCCCGCTTCCAGCACCACCTGCGGTTCGATCGCGGCCGGTTCGATGCAGACGAAGCGCTGGTAGTCCTCGTCTTCCATGTCCGCCATCGCCGCGGCGTCGGCCGCGCCCGGATTCCACACCACCGCATCGCGAAAGCCGGTTTGCGCCAGCCGCAGCCGGGCCGCGCCGGTCTCGAGCGCGATCGCGCCCGGGATGCCGAAGAAAATATGATCGAGCTTGCCGTCGATGCGCAAGGTCTCGCGCTGCACGCCGCCGATGCGTACCTCGCCGATGCTCGCGACCCGGTGATAGCTGTGCAGCGCGGCGGCAAACTGCAAGGCGTGCGCGCCGGTGTTGTGCACCTCGAATTCCAGCCGCAGCTCGGCGCCGCGTAGCGCGACCCGCAAGCGCAGCGCGAACGGGTGCGGCCAGGCCTGCGCCAGCGCGGCCGGCACGTCGGCCGGCAGCAGTTCGAACACCGCGAACGCCGCGCGGCCATCCATCCCGCTGTCGGCCAGGCGCCAGGTGCTGACGCGCGCGAAGCCGTGGCGCAGGCCGGGACCGCGCTCGTTAAACTGCGGGAAAATCAGCGGCACGCCGCCGCGGATCGGACGGCTGCCGTCGAGCGCCGACTTGGCGCTCACGAACAGGCGCTCGGCGCCGTCGGCCGTCTTCCACGATACCAGGTGGGCGCCGAACAGCGTCACGGTCGCCTGCGCGCCATCGGCCGCGGTGATCCGCACGGCCGGCAATTGGCCGAATTCGGCCAGCGCGATTCCAGTCGTCGCCGCATCCATCAGGTCAGCTGCCCTTTCGCCATCGGCGGGTTCTTCGAGAAGTAGCGCTTGATGCCCTTGGTGATCGCGTCGGCGATCTGGTCCTGGTAGCCGTTGTCGCGCAGCTTGGCTTCTTCCTCGGGATTCGAGATGAAAGCGGTCTCGATCAGGATCGACGGGATGTCGGGCGCCTTCAGCACCGCGAAGCCGGCCTGTTCGACCGCGCCGCGGTGCAGGCGCGCGATGCCGCCGATCTCGCCCAGCACCGCTTTGCCGAGCTTCATGCTGTCGTTGATCTGGGCGGTGGTGGACAGGTCGAACAGCACGCTGGCGAGCTGCTTGTCGTGGCTCTTGATGTTCACGCCGCCGATCGCGTCGGCCAGGTTTTCCTTGTTGGCGAGCCAGCGCGCGGCGGTCGAGGTGGCGCCTTTTTCGGACAGCACGAACACCGACGAGCCGCGTGCGCTCGGCTCGACGAAGGCGTCCGCGTGTATCGAGACGAACAGGTCGGCCTGCACTTTGCGGGCCTTGTCCACGCGGCCGCCGAGCGGCACGAAGTAGTCGTCGTCGCGGGTCAGCATCACGCGCATGTTGGGCAGCTCTTCGAGCTTGAACTTGAGGCGCTTGGCGATCGCCAGCACGATGTCCTTTTCGCGCGTGCCGGCCGCGCCGGTGGCGCCGGGATCCTCGCCGCCATGGCCCGGATCGAGCGCGATGGTGATCATGCGCGTGACCTTCTGCGGCTTGGCGGCGGCCTTGGGATCGGGCTTGAGCGCCGGCGGCAACTCCGGTTTGACGGCGACCATGGCCGGCATCTCGGACTCCTGCTTCGCGACCGGATCGGGCGGCGCGGCCGGCAGTTCGGGCTGGCCGACCGGCGCATCGTCGCGCGACCACTCGCCTTTTTCGATCATCGCGGCGATCGGGTCGACCGGCTGCACCGGATACAGGTCGAAGATCAGCCGGTGCTTGTAATTGCCGACCGGGGCCAGCGTGAACACCTGCGGCTTGATCTCTTCCTTCAGGTCGAACACCAGGCGCACCACGTTGGGCCGGTTCTGACCCACGCGCACCTGCTTGATGTAAGGGTCGTTCGACTGGATCTTGGCGACCAGGCTTTTGAGCGTGGGGTTCAGTTCGAGGCCTTCGATATCGACCACCAGCCGCTGCGGATCGGGCACCACGAAATGGGTGGCCTTCAGTTCGCTGTCGTTTTCCAGCGTGACGCGGGTGTAGTCGGCGGCCGGCCAGACCCGCACCGCGAGGATTTGCGCGGCGCACGCGGGCAGCGGCGCCAGCACCGACAGCAGCAGCGTGCCGCCTGCCTTGAGCACCGTACGGCGGGTCACCGGTCGCGCGATCAAAGGTTTGGAGCGAATTTCAGACGGTCGAGGCATAGCAAACCCAGGTCGGACAACGCTTGCAATTCTACATCACGACCTTGCCCTGCGACACTAAGAATGATGTTCACATCAGGCGCGGGCAACAGTGGATCGGCCTTTTCCGGCCATTCGACGATGCAGATGTTGTGTGCATTGAAATCCTCGCGAAAGCCCGCGTCCAAAAACTCTTCCGGGCTGGACATGCGGTACAGGTCGAAATGAATGACGTCGACCATCTTGCCGTCGAGCCGCACCCGATACGGTTCCGACAAGGTGTAGGTCGGGCTCTTGACGGCGCCCACGTGACCTGCGGCGTGCAGCATGGCGCGCGTCAGCGCGGTCTTGCCGGCACCCAGGTCGCCATGCAAGTGTATCGCCAAGCCCGGCAGCAGGGCGCGCGCGAGGGCGGCGCCGAGGGCTGCGGTGGCCGGTTCATCGTGGAGGTGGGCTGTAAAATGCTGCATCGAATAGAATGGTGGTCGCGTTGCCGCGTATTGCCGTAATGCCGCTATTTTAATCCTTCGCCCGCATGCCACCTTCCCCCGCCGATCTGCCCGAACTTGCGCGCGCCATCAAGGCCTGGGGCGCCGAGCTCGGATTCGCCGAGCTGCGCATCGCCGACGCCGACCTGGCGCACGCCGAGGCGGGCCTGCAGGCCTGGCTGGACGCGGGCCAGCATGGCGAGATGGATTATATGGCAAGCCACGGCCTCAAGCGCGCGCGGCCGGCCGAGCTGGTGCCGGGCACGGTGCGCGTGATCAGCGCGCGCATGGATTATTTGCCGATGGCGACAGGCGCGGACTGGCGCGAGCGCGAGACCGCGCGCCTGCGCGATCCGCAGGCGGCCGTGGTGTCGGTGTATGCGCGCGGCCGCGATTATCACAAGGTCTTGCGCAGCCGCCTGCAGCAGCTGGCCGAGCGTATCGAGGCCGCCGCGGGTCCGCTCGGCTACCGCGTGTTCACCGATTCGGCGCCCGTGATGGAGCTGCCGCTGGCCGAGAAGGCCGGCCTCGGCTGGCGCGGCAAGCACACCTTGCTGCTGAACCGCGAGGCGGGGTCGATGTTCTTCATCGGCGAGATCCTGGTCGACCTGCCGCTGCCGGTGGACGCGCCGGCCAGCGCCCATTGCGGCCAGTGCCAGGCCTGCATCGACGTGTGCCCAACGCAGGCGATTTTAGGGCCGGGGCGGCTGGATGCGCGGCGTTGCATTTCCTATCTGACGATCGAGCTCAAGACCAGCATCCCGGTGGAGCTGAGGCCGCTGATCGGCAACCGGATCTACGGCTGCGACGATTGCCAGACCGCCTGTCCGTGGAATAAATTCGCCCAGCGCGCGACCTTGCCCGACTTCGACGAACGCAACGCGCTCGGCAGCGCCGGCATGGTCGAGCTGTTCGGCTGGAGCGAGGACGAATTCAACCGGCGCATGGAAGGCAGCCCGATCCGCCGCATCGGGCATGAGCGCTGGCTGCGCAATCTGGCGGTCGGGCTGGGCAATGCGGCCGGCCAGCTGCGCGGCGACACGGCGATCGTGGCGGCCTTGCGGGCGCGGGCGGCGCATCCGTCGGCGCTGGTGCGCGAGCATGTGGAATGGGCGCTGGCGCGCCATGGCGGAAGTTAGGGCTATGGCTTCATGGACGACTTCATGCATTCATCCATTGACGGGGTTTCACCGATACCGATGCAATATCGATAAGCGGCCGGCAAATTTGCAAGCGCTTTCCTTTCGCCCGGTTTGAGCTTGAACTCCATCAAGCTGCTGGAAACGCAAGATCGTTCCTGACGCTCGCCGCCGCCAGCGTCTTGGCAACGCGTCACATAAAGGCGATAAGCACAGGGAATCGTTGTATTGGCCGCGCTTCCTGGTGGCGAAAAAAAGCGGGTCCCGTTCGATTCAATCTTGCATGTAAATGTGGACTCGACAAAGGCTTCGCCCGCCACGGACGCGACAGGTGGCGATCGCTGAGCATGCGATGAGGTGCACCATAAAAATGCCGCAAAAAAGGCGATACGACTGACAGCGCAAGCTTTAAAAATCGGCAAAATGAACTCTTGAATCTTGAGCATAGCAGCTGAGATTTTCTAAAGTTGCAATCGTAGCGCATATTTATGACCGTCGGCTTTTTTTCCGGTCGCCGATGCGGACGGCAAATTCAATCGTCAGAGCCGCTTGAGGCGCAGGGCCGACCAGTCGCCGTCGATCGAAATCATCGCGACGCCGGTGATGCCGCGCTGCTTGGCGTAGGCGTTGATGGTGTCGCGGTTGATGTCGGTGGCCTTCGAGGCCGTGCCCTTGAGGTAGGCGATCCACAGCGAACCGCGCTCCTCGAGCCGCTCCTTAGCGAGCGGCAAGTATTTGTCGAGTTCCTTCTGGTTCAGGACGAACATCAGCACCACATCGACCGGGCCGTCGCCATTGTCGAGCAGCGCGGCCGGCAACTGGGCCACCACGGCGGGATGCACTGCCCCGTTCAGGACCGCCATCGATCTGGCATTTTTCAAAAACATCTTGTCTACAATTGTTTTCTCGCTCATTTGGGTGTCCCAAACTGGTTAACACGAATCGTGTAGCACGGAGGTGCTACACTTTATCATTCGCGATCAGGAGGCGCAAATATGTCCACCACCACGATTCGTTTATCTGAAGAATTGAAAGCTCGGGTCGCGCAAGCCGCCGAACGGGCTGGAACCACGCCCCACAATTTTATTTTACAAGCCATTGCCGAAAAAACCGAGATGGACGAGTTGAGTGCGCGGTTCCACGATGTCGCAGAGGAACGTTATGCCGAAATTATGTCAACGGGAAAGGCAATTCCTTGGTCTGAGATGAAAGAATATCTCGTTGGCCGCGTTGCTGGCGCGCGCGTCAAGCGGCCGGTAGCGAAGAAGATGCGCTGACATGGCGCGCGTCGAGTTCGCCGATAGTGTGGCCGGAGACTTCGAGCGCATCCTGGATTTCCTGCTGAAGAACAATGTCGCCGATGCCGCGACGCAGATCGATCAGCTGATTGACGCCCTTTCGGTTCTCGAACACAGTCCGCATATCGGACGCCCGGTGGGCAGGAACCTGCGCGAGCTTGTCATCGGCAAGCGTGCGCGAGCTTATATGGCCTTGTATCGCTATGTCGCTCCGGCGGACGTCGTCCTGGTGCTCGCCGTGCGCAGCCAGCGCGAGGCCGGTTACTCCGGACCATAAGCTACTTCAGCAGCCCCGCCAGTTCGACCGCGGTCTTGACGCGCATCTTGTCGAAGATGTGGGCGCGGTGGACTTCGACCGTGCGCATGCTGATGCCGAGCTGGTCGGCCACCACCTTGTTCATCTTGCCGGCCAGGATCAGGTCGAGCACCTCGCGCTCGCGCGCCGACAGGCTCGACAGGCGCGCCTGCACCGCCGCCGCCTCGCCGGCCTGGCGCGACACGGCCAGCGCTTCCTGCACCCGGTCCATCAGCTGGTTGTCGTTGAACGGCTTCTCGAAAAAATCGAAGGCGCCGCGCTTGAGGGTGTCGACCGCCATCGGCACGTCGCCGTGGCCGGTCAGGAAGATCACCGGCAGCCGTGCGGTCAGGCCGCGCGCGCGCAATTGGTCGAACACCGCCACGCCGTTGGTGCCGGGCATGCGCACGTCGAGCAGGATGCAGTCGCCGTCGGCATCGAACTGGCCGTCGATCGCGTCCAGGAATGCCTGCGCGCTGGCATAGCTGCGGGTCGCGATGCCGCGCGATTGCGCCAGCCAGCCGAGCGCGTCGCGTATCACGTCCTCGTCGTCTACGATGTGCAGCATGGAGTCTCCGAATTATTCTTATGGATTAAATAGGGTCAGAGTCGAATTATTTAAATAGGGTCAGAGTTGAAATTATTTAAATAGGGTCAGAGTCGAATTAATTCGAGATTCATGAATTAATTCGACTCTGACCCTATTTAAATAATTTCGACTCTGACCCTATTGAATCCATATCTTAGGCCAGCTTGGCCTGGCACGGCAATGCAAACGTGAAGATGGTGCCGCCGTCCGGGTTGGCGCGGTGGGTCAGGGTGCCGCCGTGGAATTCGATCGCGGTGCGGCAGATCGACAGGCCCATGCCCATGCCCTCGGCCTTGGTCGAGAAGAACGGCGAGAACAAGCGCTCGGCCACCTCGGGCGCGATGCCGTGGCCGTGGTCGATCACCGACACCGTCACCTGGCCCTGTTCCCAGGCCGCGGCGATGCACAGGATGCGGCGCTCGGGCGGACTGGCCTGCATCGCCTCGATCGCGTTGCGGGTCAGGTTCAAGAGCACCTGCTCGAGCATCATGCGGTCGGCGCTGACCGGCGGCAGCTCGGGCGGGATCTGCAGCACGATGCGGACGAAGAATTTGCGCGCCTGCAGGTCGATCAGCGCGCGGATTCCGTCGACCAGGTTGCGCAGGCCGACCGGCTGGCGCTCGGGCTCGCGCTTCTTGACGAACTCGTGCACGCTGCGGATGATCTGGCCGGCGCGCTGGGCCTGCAGGCTGGCCTGCTCCAGCGCCGGCTTGAGCATCGCGCCATCGACTGCCGCGCCGGTTTCGGTGGCGCGGCCCAGCACGTTGAGCGCGCCCGTGGTATAGCTCGAAATCGCCGCCAGCGGCTGGTTCAGCTCGTGCGCCAGCATCGACGAGATCTCGCCCATGGTGGCCAGGCGCGCGCTGGCGTGCAGCTTTTCCTGTTGCTGGCGGTTGAGGTCTTCGGCGCGCTTGCGGTCGGAGATGTCGAGGATCGAGCCCATCCAGCCGGTCTGGACGCCGTCGCTGTCGACCAGCGGCGCCTCGAAGATCAGCACCGGGACGCGCTGGCCGTCGGCGCGCTGGAAGATGGTCTCGAACTGCGGCGTGACGTTCCCCGCCAGCACCCCGGCCAGGCGCTGCTGGTATTCGGCCATCGCTTCCGGCGCCCAGTAGGGCATGGGCGGCAGCTTGCCCACCAGCTCGTTCGCGGACAGCCCGACCAGTTGGCAGAAGGCCGGGTTGACGTAGGTGACGCGGCCTTCGAGATCGCGCGCGCGCAGGCCGGTGACCAGCGAATTTTCCATCGCGGTGCGAAACGCCATCTGCTGGCGCAGCGCGCCCTCGGCCGCCAGCCGGCGCGCGATGTGGCGCCACAGCGCGCCCAGGCTGGCGAGCAGGCCGAGCGCCAGCGCGATCACCGAGCCGACCAGCAGGTTGGGCAGCAGGCGCGGCGCGCCCTTGACGCTGTCGGTGGCCAGCACCAGCGTGGCGCCCGGCATGTCGAGCGGGCGCTTGTGGGTGTACACGCCGCGGCCGGGACCGGCGGCCATGCGCTCGGCCACGTGGCGCTCGTCGCGGTCGAGCAGGGTGATCGCGTTGTCGTGCGCGAACCACCAGGGCACGGTTTCGTCGAGCAGCCGGGTCAGCTGGTAGGTGGCCGACAGCATGCCGGCGTAGCGGCCGTCCTTGAACAGCGGCTGGTGGTAGTCGACCAGGGTGGGCGCGCCGGCATACGGTTCGCTGTAGCGCGCCTTGCCGGTCTGGCGCGCAAGGTCGGCCGCGGCCTGCGACGGCGCGGCGAAGGCCACCGGCTGGCCGTGGCCGTCCGCGCCCTGGATGCGGCCGGCGGCGTCCAGCCACAGCACGCGCTGCAGTTCGTGGCCGTTCTTGAGCAGCTGCGCGAGCCGCGCCTGCACCGCGTCGGGCGCGGCGCCGCCGGCGAGGTCGCCGGCCAGGGTGGCGAGCGCCTCTTCGTTGCGCGTGAGCTCGAAGCGGATCGCCTGTTCGACCCACAGGGTATCGGCGATCAGCTGTTCCTGGCGCTCGTTGCTTTCCATCTGGCGCGCCTGCCATGGCAGCCACACCAGCACTGCGAGGAACAGCAGGACCAGCAGCACCGGCAGCAGCCAGCGCAGCGGGCCGGGCAGGCGTGGCGCGATTGGATTTTTCATACGATAAAGTGATACTCTTTGAACACGGGCACTATTGTGGACCTCCACACCAGCCGCCACCCAATAATAATAGACTTTCAATTCATCGAGGAGAGAACATGCAGATCAGAGCCCTGGTCGTAGCCCTTGCGGCGGCCGTCAGTGTCAGCGCCTATGCGCAAACGCCTATCGTCATCAAGTTCAGCCACGTGGTGGCCGTCGATACGCCGAAAGGCCAGGCCGCCGAGCGCTTCAAGGAGCTGGCCGAGAAAGCCACCAAGGGCCGCGTCAAGGTCGAGGTCTATCCGAACAGCCAGCTGTACAAGGACAAGGAAGAACTTGAAGCGCTGCAACTGGGCGCGGTGCAGATGCTGGCGCCCTCGCTGGCCAAGTTCGGCCCGCTCGGCGTGAAGGAATTCGAGGCCTTCGACCTGCCGTATATTTTTCCGTCCAAGACCGCGCTGTACAACGTGACCGAGGGGCCGATCGGCAAGGGCCTGCTGCAAAAGCTGGAGCCGAAAGGCATCACCGGGCTGGCTTACTGGGATAACGGTTTCAAGATCATGTCGGCCAACAAGCCGCTGCATACGCCGGCCGATTTCCGCGGCCTGAAGATGCGGATCCAGTCGTCCAAGGTGCTGGAGGCACAGATGCGGGCGCTGGGCGCGAACCCGCAGGTGCTGGCCTTCTCCGAGGTCTACCAGGCGCTGCAGACCGGCGTGGTGGACGGCACCGAGAATCCGCCGTCGAATATGTACACCCAGAAGATGCACGAGGTGCAGAAGCACCTGACGGTGTCGAACCACGGTTACCTCGGCTATGCGGTGATCGTCAACAAGAAGTTCTGGGAAGGCCTGCCGGCCGACATCCGCGCCAGCCTCGAGCAGGCGATGCGCGACGCCACCACCTTCGAAAAAGCCATCGCCCAGCGCGATAACGACCTGGCCATGGACGCCATCAAGAAGGCCGGCAAGACCACCATCTACCCGCTCAGCGTGAAGGAACAGGCCGAGTCGCAAGGCGCTGGCGCCGGTGCAGAAGGAGATGGAAGGCCGGATCGGCAAGGACCTGATCTCCGCGATCAACAAGGAAGCCGCGAAGTAAAGCCTGCGCAGGCAGGCGGCGGTGCGCCACGCGGCGCGCCGCTGCGTGCTTGCGCCTGTGCCTTCCCTTTCCCCGAAAGGACCTGGATGAAATACCTCGATCACCTGGAAGAATGGCTGATCGCGACCCTGATGGGCGCGGCCACCCTCATCATCTTCGTGGCGGTGCTGCACCGCTATTTGCAAGGCTTGCCGATTCCCGTGCTGCAGGAT
>Ga0193702_1000481_pt1 | contig 13319 bp, 11 predicted proteins | sample U3a1metaG_FD_143060 | JGI IMG/M metagenome (GOLD analysis project Ga0193702, IMG submission 143060) | Soil microbial communities from a riparian zone of the East river system, Colorado, United States - U3a1 | ecosystem: Environmental > Terrestrial > Soil > Riparian zone | place: USA: East River... | reverse complement strand
CCTCGGCGGTTGCCTGATCGCGGCCCTGACCTACTTCCCGATCTTCGGCGCGATCACCCACTACGCCAACCCGGCGCTGGAAACCGCGCTCAAGAATTCGCCGGTGGTGGTGGTGGCCGATCCCGAATCCTGTCACTTCCAGTTCAACCTGACGGGCACCAAGAAGTTCCCATCGTCCTGCGATATCGCGACCGGTTTCCTGACCGCGTCGTCGGTCAGCTACACCAAGCAGGATGCCGCGCCCGGTTCGGTCGCGGTGGTCAAGATCGGCGACAAGGAATTCACGTCCTTTACCGCCACCATGGATACAGCCGGCCTGAACTTCGACGACGCCAGCAAGGCCAAGGAAACGGCGCTGAAGAAGGATGTCGGCGGTGCGATCAAGGCCGCGGGCTATCCAGCCAAGGCTGACAGCGAGCAGATCAACAAGCCGATGGTGGTGCTGTTCCTGTTCATCCTGGTGATCTACGTGACCATGGTGTACGGTCCGATCGCCGCGATGCTGGTGGAGATGTTCCCGACCCGCATCCGCTACACCTCGATGTCGCTGCCCTACCATATCGGTAACGGCTGGTTCGGCGGCCTGCTGCCGACCACCGCGTTCGCGCTGGTCGCGTTCAAGGGCGATATCTACTACGGGCTGTGGTACCCGATCATCGTGGCGCTGATCACGGTGGTGGTCGGTACGCTGTTCGTGAAGGAGACCAAGAACAACGATATCTACGCTGCCGACTGATATTGCTGTCGAATGAAAAAATGCCGCTAGCGATAGCGGCATTTTTTTTGTGTCGTTCCCGGGCTTGACGCCCCCCTTGGCGGGAACCCATAGCGCGTTAGCTTAGCGGGAATGCATGCACGCTATGGGTTCCCGCCTCCGCGGGAACGACGGCTAGTTGAAGCCCTTGCCTTCGCCCGCCAGCTTGAGCAGCAGCGGCGCCGGGGTCCACGCATCGCCGTGGCGGCCCTTCGCGTATTTCTCCATCGCCATCAGCACGTTGAACAAGCCCACGGTATCGGCATAGAACATCGGCCCACCGCGATGCAACGGGAAGCCGTAGCCGGTCAGGTACACCATGTCGATGTCCGACGCCCGCATCGCGATGCCCTCTTCCACAATCCGTGCCCCTTCATTGACCAGCGAGTACACCAGCCGCTCGACGATCTCCTGCTCCGAAATCGTGCGCCGCTCGACACCGAGGTCGGCCGAGTGCTTGACGATCATCGCGTCCACGTCCTGGCTCGGGTAAGCCTTGCGATCGCCCGCCTTGTAGTCGTACCAGCCGGCGCCGGTCTTCTGGCCGAAGCGCCCCATCTCGCACAGCAAATCGGCGGTCTTCGAATACACGATCTCGGGCGACTCCACGTAACGCCGCTTGCGGATGTACCAGCCGATGTCGTTGCCGGCCAGGTCGCCCATGCGGAACGGCCCCATCGCGAAGCCGAATTTCTCGATCGCCTTGTCCACCTGCTCCGGCAGGCAGCCTTCCTCGATCAGGAAGCCGGCCTGACGGCTGTACTGCTCGATCATGCGGTTGCCGATGAAGCCGTCGCACACGCCCGACACCACGCCGGTCTTGCGCAGCTTCTTCGACAGCGCCAGCGTGGTGGCCAGCACGTCCTTGCCGGTCTGCGCGCCGCGCACGATTTCGAGCAGCTTCATCACGTTGGCCGGGCTGAAGAAGTGGGTGCCGATCACGTCCTCCGGACGGCTGGTGAAGGCCGCGATCTGGTCGACGTCCAGCGTCGAGGTGTTGGACGCCAGGATCGCACCCGGCTTCATCACCGCGTCGAGCTGCTTGAACACCTGCTCCTTGACGCCCATGTCCTCGAACACGGCTTCGACCACGATGTCGGCCTGCGCGATCTCGTCGTAGGACAGGGTGCCGCCGATCAGGCCCACGCGCTGCTCGAACTTCTCTTGCGTGAGCTTGCCCTTCTTCAGCGTGTTTTCGTAGTTCTTGCGGATCGTGGCGAGGCCCTTGTCGAGCGCTTCCTGTTTGGTCTCGAGCAGCGTCACCGGGATGCCGGCGTTGGCGAAGTTCATCGCGATGCCGCCGCCCATGGTGCCGGCGCCGATCACCGCGGCGGTCTTGATCTCGCGCACCGGGGTAGCGGCCGGCACGTCGGGCACCTTGCTGGCCAGGCGCTCGGCGAAGAAGGCGTGGCGCAGCGATTTCGATTCCGGCGTCTGGATCAGGTGCAGGAAGCGCTCGCGTTCGAACTTGAGGCCGTCCTCGAATTTCCTGGTGACCGACGCGGCCACGGTCTCGACGCATTCGAGCGGCGCGGGGAACGGCCCGGCCATCGCCTTGACCGTGTTGCGCGTGAATTGCAGGAAGGCTTCATGGTTCGGGTAATCGACCTTGCGCTCGCGCACCCGCGGCAGCGGACGCATGTCGGCGATCTTGTTGGCGAAGGCGACCGCGGCGTCGACCAGGTCGGCGTCGGCCGCGAACACTTCGTCGAACAGCCCGGACTTGGCCAGCTTGTCCGACATCACCGGGGTGCCGGACACGATCATGTTGATCGCCATCTCGAGCCCTAGCACGCGCGGCAGGCGCTGGGTGCCGCCGGCGCCGGGCAGCAGGCCGAGCTTGACTTCGGGCAGCGCGATCTGCGCGCCCGGCAAGGCCACGCGGTAATTGCAGCCGAGCGCCAGTTCGAGACCGCCGCCCATGCACACCGTGTGGATCGCGGCGACCACCGGCTTGGTCGCGCCTTCGGCCACGTTGATCAGGGTGTGCAGGGTCGGCTCGGTCAGCGCTTTGGGCGAGTTGAATTCCTTGATGTCGGCGCCGCCCGAAAACGCCTTGCCGGCGCCGGTGATCACGATCGCCTTGACCGCATCGTCGGCCAGCGCCTTGCGAATGCCGTTCACGGCCGCGGTGCGCGTCTCGAGGCCCAGTCCGTTGACGGGCGGATTGTTCAGGGTGATGACGGCAACGCTGCCATGGACCAGGTATTCGGCGCTCATGTCTCTTCCTTTGTGTTTGAACCGGCAATTCTCCACTATACCCGATAATAGAACGGTCGTATTATTTCATTCTGCGGCTCAGACTTCGAGCCATTCCTGGCGGATAGGGGCGTTGGCGCGCAATGCCTCGGGCGTGCCTTCGAACACGATTGCCCCATGCCCCATTACATACACCCGCTGCGAGATTTCAAGGGCGATCGCCAGTTTCTGCTCGACCAGCAGTACCGAGATTCCCTTTTCCTTCAAGGCCAGCAGGTATTCGGCCACCAGTGCCACGATCTTCGGCGCCAGGCCCTCGGTCGGTTCGTCGATCATGATCAGGTCCGGGTCGCCCATCAGGCTGCGGCACAGGGTCAGCATTTGCTGCTCGCCGCCGGACAGGAAGCCGGCCGCGACGCTCCTGCGTTCCTCCAGCCGCGGGAACATGCGGTACATATCGGCCAGCGACCAGCGGCCGGCGGCCTTGGTCTTCTTCTGGCCCAGCACGAGGTTCTGCTCAACCGTCAGCGTCGGGAAAATATCGCGATTCTCGGGCACGTAGGCCAGGCCCTTGTGCGCGATCTGGTAAGCCTTCAGGCCCAACAGGCTCTCGCCCTTGAAGCGCACCGCGCCGGTGGCGCTGACCTGCCCCATCACCGCCTTCACCAGCGTCGAGCGGCCCACGCCGTTGCGGCCGAGCAGGCTGACGATCTCGCCCTGGCCGATGCGCAGGTCCACGCCGTGCAGGATGTGGCACTTGCCGTACCAGGCGTGCAGGCCCCGGATCTCGAGGATGTCGTTCATGCCCTTACCTCGTGGCCGAGGTAGGCGGCCTGCACCGCCGGGTTGGCGCGGATGTTGGCCGGGGTGTCGCAGGCGATTACCTCGCCGTAGACCAGCACCGCGATCTTGTCGGCCAGCCCGAACACCACGCTCATGTCGTGCTCGACCATGATCAGCGTCTTGCCCACCGTGACCTTGCGGATCAACTCGACCGCCGCATCCGATTCCGAGCGGCTCATGCCGGCCGTCGGCTCGTCGAGCAGGATCACGTCCGCGCCGCCGGCGATCGTGATGCCGATCTCGAGCGCGCGCTGCTCGGCATAACTCAGCACCGCGGCCGGAACATGGCGCTGGTGCTGCAGGCCGACCTGTTCGAGCACCGCCTCGGCCCGCTCGTGCGCGTCGCGCAGGCCGTTCAGGCGCTGCCAGAACGAATACTTGTAGCCGAGCGACCACAGCACCGCGCAACGCAGGTTCTCGTACACCGACAGCTTGTCGAACAGGTTGCTGATCTGGAAGCTGCGCGCCAGCCCGAGCCGGTTGATCTCGAACGGCCTGAGCCCGCTGACGCTGCGTCCATTGAGCAGGATATCGCCGCCGCTGACGCCGAACCGGCCGGAGACCAGGTTGAACAATGTCGACTTGCCCGCCCCGTTCGGCCCGATCACGGCGCAGCGCTCGCCCTTGGCCACGGCCAGGTTGGCGCCGCGGATGATCTCGGACTTGCCGAAGCTCTTGCGCAGGTCCTTCAGTTCGAGCGCGTTCACGGGCTCCTCCCGCTCAGCCTGGCCACGATCTCGGCGTTCACCTCGTGCCACGCCGCGCCATAGCCGGGCTGCAGCCTGCGGTAGCCGACGATACCGATCGCCATCAGCGCGAGCGCCACGCACCACGGCACGCTCGCCTTGGTATCGACCAGCCGGCCGAACAGCGTCATCGTGCTGCCGTTGGCCGATTCGAGCGTCAGGTGGTACAGCATCTCGATGCCCATCACGAGTCCGGCAAGGCCGATCGCGGTCGATGCGCAGACCGCCAGCAGCGGCTTCCAGATGCGTCCGAACTTGCCGAACCTGACGGTGCGCAGCAACAGCATCATCAGGCTCGCCAGCCCGGCCGGCGCATACCGCACCAGCACGACGAAGAACAGGCCAAGGTAGAGTTGCCACGCCGGCGTGTAATCCGACAGCATCACCGAAAAGAAGATGCCGACGACCGCGCCCAGCAGCGGCCCGAAGAAGAAACCCGCGCCGCCGATGAACACGAACAGCAAAATGCTGCCCGAGCGGATCGCACTGACATTCTCCGCGCTGACGATCTCGAAATTAATCGCCGACAGCCCGCCCGAGATGCCGGCGAAAAAAGCCGACAGGATCAGCGTCAGGTAGCGCACCCATTGCGCGTCGTAGCCGATGAACTCGACCCGCTCCGGGTTGTCGCGCACCGCGTTGATCATGCGGCCCAGCGGCGTGTGGGTGAAGGCGTACATGGCGATGGTGCTGGCAAACAGCCAGCACGCGATCAGGTAGTAGACCTGGATCTGCGGCCCGTAACTGATGCCCAGCACCGGCGTGCCCGTCACGCGGTTGGTGGTCACGCCGCCTTCGCCGCCGAAGAAGCCGGGGAACATCAGCGAGCTGGCGAACACGAGCTCCACCAGCCCCAGCGTGATCATCGCAAAGGTGGTGCCCGACTTCCTGGTCGTCACATAGCCGAACAGGATGCCGACGCCCATTCCGGCCAAGCCGCCGACCAGCGGAATCAGCGAGGTCGGCACCGCGATGCCGGCGCCGGCCCGGTTCATGGCGTGGATTGCGAAGAAGGCGCCCAGCCCCGAGTACACCGCGTGGCCGAAGGACAGCATGCCGCCCTGCCCGAGCAGCATGTTGTACGACAGCCCGAAGATCATCACGGTGCCGATCTGCGACAGGATCGACAGCGCCGCGCCCTTGTTGAACGCCAGCGGCGCCAGCGCCAGAATCAGCGCGAAGCCGCCCCACAGCAGGTAGCGCCCTAGCTTGACCGGTGCGAACGACAGGGTGCTCATTCGCGCGTCCCCAGCAGCCCCTTTGGCCGGAAGATGAGGATCAGCACCAGCAGCAGGAAGGGCAGGATCGCCGCGCTCTGCGAGATGGTCAGCTTGAGCAGCTCGTAGCCCGGCGTCTCGGGCGTGATGGTGGCGCCGGCCCAATTTAAGAGACTCATCATCGAATAATCGAGCGCCACCGCAAACGTTTGCAGCACGCCGATCAGGATCGAGGCCACGAAGGCGCCGGCCAGCGAGCCCATGCCGCCCACCACCACGACCACGAAGATGATGCTGCCCACCGTGGCCGCCATGCCCGGCTCGGTGACGAAGGCGTTGCCGCCGATCACGCCGGCCAGTCCGGCCAGCGCGCAGCCGCCGCCGAACACCCACATGAAGATCCGCGGCACGTTGTGGCCCAGCGCCTCGACCGCGTCCGGATGCGTGAGCGCGGCCTGGATCACGAGGCCGATGCGGGTACGCGTGAGCACCAGCCAGATCGCGGCCAACATCGCCAGCGCGACCAGCATCATGAAGCCGCGGTAAATCGGGAAGCTGGTCGAGAACAGCGTGAACAGCGGCCCGTCCAGCTCCCTGGGAATCGGATACGGCACCGCGGCGCGGCCCCACACCAGTTGCACCAGCTCGACGATCAGATAGGACAGGCCGAACGTGAACAGCAGTTCGGGGATGTGGCCGGCCTTGTGCAGCGGCCGCAAGCCGTAGCGTTCGACCAGCGCCCCGGCCAGCCCCACAGCGATGGGCGCCAGCACCAGCGCCGGCCAGAAGCCGAGCTTGCTGCTGATGGCGTAAGCCACGTAGGCGCCCAGCATGTAGAAGCTCGCGTGCGCAAAATTGAGCACGCCCATCATGCTGAAGATGAGCGTCAACCCGGACGAGAGCATGAACAGCAGCAGTCCGTAGCTAACGCCATTCAACAGGGTGAACAGCGTAAATTCCATCATTACATCCGGTGTGGTTAGCCTAAAAAAGTCCGCCTGTCGTTCCCGCGGAGGCGGGAACCCATAGCGCATCGGTGCAGCATGAACGCTATGGGTTCCCGCCAAGGGGGCCGCCATCGGCCGGGAACGACCGCCTCAGGCGCCGGGCCGCTTCATCTGGCACGAGGTCGGCTGGCCGGCCACATAGGCGTCGATCTTCTTCTCGACCCGCCAGCCGTAGCCGGTGTTTTCCTGGTCGTACTTGACGTCCTTGCCGTTGACCTTGGTCCAGGTCGCGATGTACAGCGGCTGCTGTAATTGGTGGTCGGCCTTCTGCATGGTCACGCCGCCGTTCAGGCTCTGGAACTTGGCGCCTTCCATCGCGAACGCCACCTTGACCGGGTCGGTCGAGCCGCTGGCCTTGATCGCCTGCGCCAACATGCCGATGCTGCTGTGCGTCTGCGCGGTGTAGAAATCGTCGTTGTACTTCTTCTTGTAGCCCTCGACGATGTCCTTGCCGGCGAAGGTCTCGTTATTCGCCAGCCAGTTGCCGACGATCTTCACGTGCTCGGCGCCGGACGCGCCCATCGCGGTCGGCACGCCCGTGGTCACCGCGTAGTAGGTGTAGAAGTTGGCCTTGAGGTCGGCGTCCTTGGCGGCGCGGATCAGCAGCGCCAGGTCGGTGCCCCAGTTGCCGGTGATGACCGTATCGGCGCCCGATGCCTTGATCTTGGCGATGTAGGGCGAGAAGTCCTTGACCTGCGCGATCGGATGCAAGTCGTCGCCGGCGATCTTGATGTCCGGCCGCTTGCGCTTCAGGTAGTCCTTGGCGGCCCGGCTCACGGCTTGGCCGAAGGAGTAGTTCTGGCCGATGATGTAGACGCTCTTGATGTCCTTGTTGGGCGCCATGTAGCTCGTCAGCGCCTCCATCTTCATGTCCGAGTTGGCGTCGAAGCGGAAGTGCCAGAAGCTGCACTTGCTGTTGGTCATATCCGGGTCGATCGCCGCGTAGTTGAGGAACACGATTTCCTTGCCCGGATTGCGCTCGTTGTGCTTGTTGACCGCGTCCAGCAGCGCCAGTCCCACGGCCGAACCGTTGCCCTGCGTGATGTAGCGGTAGCCTTGGTCGATCACCGCCTTCAGCTGGGTCAGCGACTCTTGCGGGCTGGCCTTGTTGTCGAAGCCGACCACTTCGATCTTGTGCTCGCCCGCCCATTTTTGCTGGCTCGCGAGCTCGGCGATGGTCTGGAAACTCTTGAGCTGGTTCTGGCCCACCGGCGCGAACGGCCCGGACAGCGGGTCGATGAAGGCGATCTTCACCGTGTCGGCCCGGGCAGCGGGTGAAGCGGCCAGCAGTGCGAACGACACAGCCAGGGTGAGCGGGCGGATAGTAGTGATCATGAGTCTCCATTCCTTCGATTGTAGTTTTATAGGAACTGCGGCTTGCTACTGGGGAGAACCCCGTCGTCCTCGGGCTCGGCGCCCCCCTTCGCGGGGACCCATACCACGCTTGCTCAGCATGGATTCCCGCTTTCGCGGGAACGACGGATCAACATCCCCATCGATCAGGCGGTGGGTAATTGGTAGTCCTTGAATTTCTCCCGTAATTTGTTCTTTTGAATCTTGCCGGTGGCGCCCATCGGCAAGGCGTCGATGAAGACGACGTCGTCCGGCATCCAGAAGCGCGCGATCTTCCCCTCGAAAAATGCGAGGATATCTTCACGCGTCGCCTCATGGCCGGCGCGCCTGACCACCACCAGCAAGGGCCGCTCGTCCCACTTCGGATGGCGGATGCCGATGCACGCCGCCTGCGACACCGCCGGATGGCCCATCGCGATGTTCTCCAGGTCGATGCTGCCGATCCACTCGCCGCCGGACTTGATCACGTCCTTGCTGCGGTCGGTGATCTGCATGGTGCCGTCGGGGTCGATGGTGGCCACGTCGCCGGTCGGGAACCAGCCGTCCTGCAGCACGTCGCCGCCCTCGTCCTTGAAGTAGCGGGCGATCACCCACGGTCCCTTGACCAGCAGGTGGCCGTAGGTCGCGCCGTCCCACGGCAGTTCCTGGCCGGCGTCGTCGACGATCTTCATGTCGACGCCGAACACGGCGTGGCCCTGCTTGTGCAAGACCTGGCGCTGCGCTTCCTTCGGCAGCTTCAGGTGATGGTTTTGCAGGATGCCGGTGGTGCCCAGCGGCGACATCTCGGTCATGCCCCAGGCGTGGACTACTTGCACGTCAAGCTTGTCGATCAGGGTGTCCATCGTGGCCGGCGGGCAGGCCGAACCGCCGATCACGGTGCGCCGGAAGGTCGAGAACCTGAGCTGGTTCTGCAGCGCGTAATTGACCAGCCCCAGCCACACGGTCGGCACCCCGGCCGAGAAGGTCACGCCTTCCGCTTCAAACAATTCGTACAGCGACTTGCCGTCCAGCGCGCAGCCCGGGTACACCATCTTGGCCCCCGACAGCAGTACCGAATACGGCAGGCCCCAGGCGTTCACGTGGAACATCGGCACCACCGGCAGCACGGTGTCGCGCGCCGAGACGTTGAGCGCGTTCGGCATCGCCGAGCCATAGGCGTGCAGCACGGTCGAGCGGTGCGAGTACAGCGCGCCTTTCGGATTGCCGGTGGTGCCCGAGGTGTAGCACAGCGAGGCGGCCGAGTGCTCGTCGAACTGCGGCCAGGCATACTCGGCGGAGGCGGCCTCGAGCAGCTCTTCGTAGCACAGCAGCCTGGCGATCCCGGTGTCGCGCGGCATGTGGCTGCGGCCGGCCATCAGGACGAAGGCCTTGACCGTCTTGCACTGCGCGGCCACCGCTTCGATCAGCGGCAGGAAGGTCAGGTCGAAGAACAGGACCTGGTCTTCGGCATGGTTGGCGATGTAGGCGATCTGCTCGGGATGCAGGCGCGGATTGATGGTGTGCAGCACGGCGCCCGAACCGGACACCGCGTAGTAGAGCTCCATGTGGCGGTAGCCGTTCCAGGCCAGGGTGGCGACCCGCTCGCCCATCCGCACGCCGAGCCCGCCGAGCGCGTTGGCCAGGCGCTTGGCGCGCGCGTGGCAGTCGCGGTAGCTGTAGCGGTGGATGTCGCCCTCGATCCGGCGCGACACGATCTCCGCACCCCCGAAGTGTTTGGCCGCGTAGTCGATAATGCTGGAGACCAGCAGCGGCTGGTCCATCATTTGCCCCATCAACGGACTCATCGGGTACGAGTTCATCAGCGCTCCTGTGTACATACTTCGATAGGGAGTGCTGAGTTTGGAACGACCGTGCTAAAACAGTCAACGTTTTTCGATGCTGCGGCGCACCAACCGTAGCGGCGGGCGCGTTACCGAATGTAACCGCGATGTGCGCCCGCCGCGCAGGCCCATAGAATCCCCTTGGGTACGGTACAATTCTGGCATCGTGCCGCCCTCACCGACTGGAACCGCCATCACGCCCGACGACCTGCCACTGGACAATTCATTCGCCGCCCTGCCACCCGCCTTCTACACCCGTTTGATGCCGACGCCCCTGCCCGCACCCTACTTCGTGGCGGCCAGCGCGCAGGCGGCGGCGCTGGTGGGCCTGGATGCGCAAGCGTTGGCGAATGAGGATTTCGTTGCCGCCTTCACCGGCAACAGCGTCCCCGCGCGCGCCCAGCCGCTGGCCGCGGTGTACTCCGGCCACCAGTTCGGCGTCTGGGCCGGGCAGCTCGGCGATGGCCGCGCGATCCTGCTCGGCCAGCTGGCGACGGCCGATGGCCATGGTCCGATGGAGCTGCAACTCAAGGGCGCCGGCCTGACGCCCTACTCGCGCATGGGCGACGGGCGCGCCGTGCTGCGCTCCTCGATCCGCGAATTCCTGTGTTCCGAGGCGATGGCCGCGCTCGGCATCCCGACCACCCGCGCCTTGATGGTCACCGGTTCCGACCAGGGCGTGATGCGCGAGACGGTCGAAACCTCGGCCGTGGTGACGCGCATGGCGCCCAGCTTCGTGCGCTTCGGCTCCTTCGAACACTGGTTCTACGGCGACAAGCCGGAACAGCTGCGGCTGCTGGCCGACTATGTGATTCAGGCCTTCTACCCCGAGCTGGCGGGCGAACCGAATCCTTATCAATCGCTGCTGGCCGACGTCACGCGGCGCACCGCGCGGCTGATGGCGCAATGGCAGGCGGTCGGTTTCATGCATGGCGTGATGAACACCGATAACATGTCGATCCTCGGCCTGACGCTCGACTACGGCCCGTTCGGCTTCATGGAGGCCTTCGACGCCCAGCACATCTGCAACCACACCGACCAGCAGGGCCGCTATTCCTACGCCAACCAGCCGCAGATGGGCCACTGGAATTGCTACGCGCTGGGCCAGGCCCTGCTGCCGCTGATCGGCAGCGTGGACGATGCGCAAGATGCGCTCGGCGTCTACCAGCCCGAGTTCGCGCGCACCATCGACGCGCTGCTGCACGCCAAGCTTGGCCTGCGCACCATGGCCGACGACGACCGCGCGCTGCTCGACGATATGTTCACGCTGCTGCAGGCCAACCATGCCGATTTCACGCTGTTCTTCCGCCGCCTCGGCGAGCTCAGTGCGGAAGGCCCGGGCCAGGATGCCCGCATCCGCGACCTGTTCATCGAGCGCGACGCCTTCGACGCCTGGGCCGCGCGCTACCGCACGCGCCTGCAGGCCGAGCGCAGCGTCGATGCCGCGCGCAAGGCGGCGATGGACCAGGTCAACCCCAAGTACGTGCTGCGCAACTACCTGGCCCAGATGGCGATCGAAAAGGCGCAAAATAAAGACTTTTCCGAAATCGGCAAACTGCTGACAGTATTGGAGCGCCCGTTCGACGAACAGCCAGGGAAGGAGCATTACGCCGCCCTGCCGCCCGACTGGGCGAGCCACCTCGAAGTCAGCTGTTCATCCTGATCCCATACCGAGAACCACCATGACCGACAAAGTGAGCAAGACCGACGCCGAATGGCGCGCCCAGCTGGACCCGATGGAGTACCAGGTGACGCGCCACGCCGCCACCGAACGCGCCTTCACCGGCAAGTTCTGGGACCACCACGAGCACGGCATCTACACCTGCGTGTGCTGCAACACCCCGCTGTTCGAGTCCGACGCCAAGTTCGATTCGGGCTGCGGCTGGCCCAGCTATTTCAAGGCGCTGGACCCGGCCAAGGTGATCGAAAAGACCGACCGCGCCCATGGTATGCTGCGCACCGAGATCATTTGCGCGGTCTGCGACGCCCACCTCGGCCATGTGTTCGAGGACGGCCCGCCGCCCACCGGCCTGCGCTATTGCATCAATTCCGCCTCGTTGCGCTTCGAACCCACCTGACCCTGACACGACATGAAATTCCTGTTCGATCTGTTCCCCGTTATCCTGTTTTTCGTGGTCTTCAAATGGGGCGAAGGCCACCAGGACGCGGCCAACACGGTGGTCATGCACTACATGAGCGGCCTGATTTCGGGCGGCGCGGTGGTCGCCAGCCAGGCGCCCATCATGCTCGCCACCGTGGTCGGGATCATCGCCACCGTGCTGCAGATCGTCTACCTGCTGGCGCGCGGACGCAAGGTCGACGGCATGTTGTGGGTCTCGCTGGCGGTTATCGCCGTGATGGGCGGCGCCACCATTTACTTTCATGATGACAACTTTATCAAGTGGAAGCCGACCATCCTGTACTGGGTGTTCGGGCTGGCGCTGTTCATCGGCCAGGTCATGTTCAAGAACAACCTGATGCGCAAGGTGATGGAAGAGACCATCAAGCTGCCGGACGCGATCTGGAACCGGGTCGGCTACGCCTGGATGAGCTTTTTCTTCGCCATGGGCCTGCTCAACCTGTTCGTCGCCTTCGTGGTGTTCAAGGCCGATACCAGCGCCTGGGTCAGCTTCAAGCTGTTCGGCTTCACCGGCATCTTCTTCGCCTTCATCGTGGGCCAGACCGTGTTCCTGTCCAAGTACATCCAGGAGGATGCATGAGCAGCGCCAGCCGCGCCGAGCGCATCGAAACCCGCTTGCGCGCCGCCCTCGCGCCCACCGCATTCGAGCTGGTCGACGAGTCGGCCAAGCACGCCGGCCATGCGGGTGCGGCCTCGGGCGGCAGCCATTTCCGCCTGAGGATCGTTTCCTCCCGGTTCGAGGGGCTGAGGCTCGTCATGCGCCATCGACTGGTGTATGATTCTGTCCACGATATGATGCAGACTGAAATTCATGCGCTTGCCATCACAGCGTTGGCGCCGTCCGAGCTGTAAGGCCGCGTATTGACCTTCAGAGATTCTTAAGAAATCTATTCGACAATTGAAACGCAACGTAAAACAATACATCCAATCTTTGTCCAAGTAACTTTCCCCTCACAGGAATCAATAATGACTTTTAAGCCTGCCCGCTTGCTGTTAGCCGTACTCGCTCTTGCCGCTGTGCCTGCCTTTGCGCAGAACCTTGCCGTTGTGAACGGCAAGGCCATTCCCTCGTCCCGTGCCGAAGCGGTCGTCAAGCAAGTCGTCGCCCAAGGCCAGCAGCCGGATTCGCCGCAACTGCGCGACGCGATCAAGAAAGACCTGATCGCGCGTGAAGTCATGATGCAGGAAGCGGTCAAGCAAGGCTACGAGAAGGATGCCACCGTCAAGCAGCAACTCGAGA
>Ga0193702_1000480_pt1 | contig 13327 bp, 13 predicted proteins | sample U3a1metaG_FD_143060 | JGI IMG/M metagenome (GOLD analysis project Ga0193702, IMG submission 143060) | Soil microbial communities from a riparian zone of the East river system, Colorado, United States - U3a1 | ecosystem: Environmental > Terrestrial > Soil > Riparian zone | place: USA: East River... | reverse complement strand
ATATTGAAAACCCAACTATCCTATTAAAGTGACAATTGAACAGGTAATATGCCAATTTTGAACTTTGAACCTGCTTGGCATAATTGATGATGAAAGTAGGCGGAACTTAAATTATATATAAATTAAATAATTGTATAACTATGTCAATAAACATTAAACCTATTGCAGGCACAGCAAATAGAGTGATTGTAGAAGCTGCCCCTGCTGAAGAGAAAACAGCGTCAGGTATCATTATCCCTGATACGGCTAAAGAAAAACCTCAAAAAGGAACAGTGATTTCAATATCACATGAAGACGGCGAAGGTAAAAAACCAACTGTTCAGGCCGGTGATACAGTATTGTATGGAAAATATGCAGGAACTGAAATTACCTACGAAGGCAAAGAGTATTTAATTATGCGCGAATCTGATATTTACGCAGTTCTGTAAATTGTTGAAAAGTTGCAATGTTGAAAGGTTGTAAAGTTGCCTTCCAACATTAAATTTTTATAACACTTCAACTTTACAACATTCAAACATTCAAACAAAAACAAAATGGCAAAACAAGTCAAATATAATGTAGAAGCACGCGATGCCCTGAAAAGAGGCGTTGATATTTTAGCTAATGCAGTTAAAGTAACATTAGGCCCTAAAGGTCGTAACGTAATTATCGATAAAAAATTCGGATCACCAATTATTACAAAAGATGGTGTAACTGTTGCTAAAGAGATCGAACTAAAAGATGCTTTAGAAAACATGGGCGCCCAAATGGTGAAAGAAGTTGCATCAAAAACTGCTGATATTGCAGGTGATGGCACCACTACTGCTACTGTTTTAGCACAAGCTATTGTTACAGCAGGTATTAAAAACGTTGCTGCCGGTGCAAACCCAATGGATTTGAAACGCGGTATTGACAAAGCTGTTTTAGCTGTTGTTGAGAATTTAAAAGCACAGTCACAAACTGTAGGCGAAGACAATAATAAAATTAAACAAGTAGCTTCTATTTCTGCTAACAATGACGAGATCATCGGTTCATTAATTGCTGAGGCTATGGCTAAAGTTGGTAAAGACGGTGTAATTACTGTTGAAGAAGCTAAAGGAACTGAAACTGAAGTTAAAACTGTTGAAGGTATGCAGTTTGACCGTGGTTACCTTTCTCCATACTTCGTAACCAATGCTGATAAAATGGAAGTTGAGTTAGAAAACCCATACATCCTGATCTACGACAAAAAAATCTCTTCAATGAAAGAGTTATTGCCTATACTTGAAAAACAAGTTCAAACCGGCAAACCACTTTTAATTATTGCTGAAGATTTAGACGGTGAAGCATTAGCTACATTAGTAGTTAACAAGATCCGTGGCTCACTGAAAGTTGCTGCAGTTAAAGCACCAGGTTTTGGCGATCGCCGTAAAGCAATGCTTGAAGATATCGCTATCCTTACCGGTGGTACTGTAATTTCTGAAGAAAGAGGTTACAAACTTGAAAATGCTGACCTTACTTACTTAGGTACTGCTGAAAAGATCATTATTGACAAAGACAACACCACTGTAATAAACGGTGCAGGTAAATCAGAAGAGATCAAATCACGCGTAAGCCAGATCAAATCTCAGATTGATTCAACTACATCTGATTATGATAAAGAAAAATTACAGGAGCGTTTAGCTAAATTATCAGGCGGTGTTGCTGTATTATATGTAGGTGCAGCTACTGAAGTTGAAATGAAAGAAAAGAAAGACCGTGTTGATGATGCTTTACATGCAACCCGTGCGGCTGTTGAAGAAGGTATTGTTGCAGGTGGTGGTGTTGCTTTCATCCGTGCTGTTGAAGCTTTGGTAAACCTTAAAGGTGATAACGAAGACGAAAACACAGGGATCCAGATCATCCGTCGTGCTATCGAAGAGCCTTTACGCCAGATCTGCGAAAACGCAGGTATTGAAGGCTCAATTGTAGTGCAAAAAGTAAAAGAAGGTAAAGCTGATTTTGGTTACAATGCACGTACCGATAAATACGAAAACCTAATTGGTGCAGGTGTTATTGACCCAACTAAAGTAGGTCGTGTAGCTTTAGAGAACGCAGCTTCAATTGCAGCAATGTTGTTAACAACAGAATGCGTATTGGCTGACGATCCTGAAGATGCTCCAGCTGGTGGCGCTCCAATGGGCGGCGGCGGTATGGGCGGCATGATGTAAGCCCCCGGCCCCCTAAGGGGGGAGGAATAACATACTGGCTGATATTTAGGCCAAACAAACCCCTGTCTGTTTTATCAGACAGGGGTTTTGTTTTTAAAACACTCTCTTTCGTCATTTAAAAGTAAACGGACGGTCATTTGTTAATCAAATGATTGATTAAGTAATAATCGGGTTACAATATGAAGTATTTTTGTATAAGAAATCAGTAGGCGGGAATCAGGCACAACATTTGACTATCCATAAATACCATGAAAAATTTAACAGAAACAGCAAAACAAATCCAGATCCAGCTGGTGGAGTGGGTGTTTTTTAAAGGCCCCGAGCTTTTTATAACCATCTACGGTAAATAATAAATTATTACTTTTGCCGCCAATATGAGGCTGCAAAAATACTACGATCAGGTTTATGATTGGTTATTAATCAACGGAACAAGATTAATAGTCGGATTTATAATATTGATAATTGGTCTTCGGATCATAAAATTTCTCAGGACGCGGCTCCGCCTCCGGATGAGCAAAAGAAAAGTCCACTCGTCACTCCAACCATTTTTTTTAAGCCTTGTAATCACAGGTCTGTATATAGCGCTCATAATCCTTGTGTTTTATACAATTGGTTTTCCGTTAAGTGTCTTTAGCACTATTATAGGTTCATTTGTTGTTGCGGCAGGTTTAGCGCTATCGGGTACATTTCAGAATTTTGCAGGGGGGATACTTATACTGTTATTAAAGCCATTTGATTTGGATGACAGTATTGTAGCACAGGGACAAGACGGTAAGGTAATCTCTATTCAAATATTCTATACTGTATTGCTTACAGCAGATAATAAAACAGTCATCATCCCCAATGGAAAGCTGTTTAACGAAGTAATAGTAAACGTAACGCGCGAAGGTAAACGCCGCCTTGATTTTGATGTAAGATTAAGCTATGCCGCTGATATTGATAAAGCCAGGCAAATAATGTTAGATGCTATTAAATCAACAAAAAACGTGTTAACTGACCCGGCAGTAAGGGTTGGGCTTATTGGTTTAGATAATGATAGCATCCGGATGACCGTAAATGTTTGGGTTGAGCCAGATAACTTTTTGACAGTAAAAATTGAGCTGATGGAAAAGATAATAAAAGGACTGGGCGCTGCCGGCGTTAATTTCCCCAAACCTGGGTTTTAAGTAAGGGCGAATAGCATTCGCCCCTTGATTGCTGCTGGCGATTGGTTTTACCCGGCGATTTCTTCACCGTAAAAATTGCCCTGATGAAACGGATTTTTAAAAATCCCGGCGCAGCCGGTGTTAATTTCCCTAAGCCGGGATAAGGAGTAATTACAAGTTGCCGGCAATTTCACCCTGCATCCATAAACCGCCTCTGATCGTCATACCTATTGTCATCTGATTTAATTTCATATTTTCGTTATTGACGAATACATCGATTACGAAGCTATTGTTTTCAGTCATAGCTATTTCCAGTTTGATCAGGTGGCCGTAGTTCTCATTATAAATTTTGACCGGTTTTAATTGCAGAATTTTCCCAACAAAATGATAGTTCGAAAGGCGGCTTTCTTCTTTATCCAACAAAAATCCAATTGAATTTCCTGCCCTGTCAAGTAAATCGTTATCCACACTCCATTCTGCAACTGAAAATAAAAATGCAGAAAGCCTCATTTTTAATGTCGACTGTGTTTTGTAAATATGCTGATTGATTGCATAATCTGTCGCCATAAACCCGACTTCAAAGGCACCGTTTACCGTGCCCAGTATTTCGGCTTCCGTAACATAACCAACATCATTTGCTGGCTTCCATTCGCCTATTTTTTTGGTCTCAAAAGCCGTGAGGATCTCCGTTGGCAAATAAGGCAAAATTCCTGTCGTAGTGTCTTTAACGGTAATAGCCCGTACAAAAGGAGCAAGATCATCACCACCAGCCTCTTTAAATGAAGCCTCACCAACCTCCGCAATTTTATTCGATTTTACTGGTGCGGCCGATGCCCGGGCAGCAACTATATATAACTTTTCTTTAGCTGTTTGTCGTTGTCTCAAATTTGCATGGCCGATTAAAGAACCCCGATAATTGAGAACGGTATGTGCCATCTTTGAAAACCGGTAAATACTGGGATTTATGGTGACCTCTTCGGGCAATTCGCTTACAGCCGCGTCAAAATTTTTGACTCTTTCGTCGTGCCTTAGCCTTTCTTCAGGGCTTAAACCCGATTCCCATTTTTCGTAGATTCCGCGCGCTTTATCAATTACCGCAGTAGCAGCTTCTTCAGAAAGCTTCTTCACCATTAAACTCTTTTTAATGTAATCCGGATGCTGCCCCCTGTTTATCATCGAATTGGTTGCCATAATGAGGTAATCTGACGGATCCTGTGAAGGTCGGAGGGCTACTACGGTTTCCTTAATTTCATTGATAGCCTGTCGGTTTTGGTTCCTGATTATCAATCTGATAATTAGGAACAGTATGGGAAGTATTAAGGTGTATATACCCATGATCTTAAATTTTTTGCCTTGCCTTTAGTTCAAGGTACCTGTTTATGGTGTTGATTGTTAGATTTTGCGGCGTGGTTAAAATAGATTGAATATTATGCTTAGCAAGCTCTTTTACTATCAGCTTTTTATCGTAAGCAAATTTGTCGGCAATAGTTTTTATATAGATCCCCTCAACATCGTCAGCGGGTTTTTCACTTACTTTTTTTAGCTCGGTATTTTCAAAAAACACTACGAGCAACAGGTGGAATTTAGCAATCCGCCTTAAAAAGGGAAGTTGCCTTTGTAAAGCCGACATACTTTCGTAATTGGTGAAAAATACTACCAGGCTGCGCTGTTTAATCACGTTGCGGATGGTAGCATATAACAGTTCCATGTTTGTTTCCAGGTAGCGCGTTTTCTCTTTGTGCAAAACCTCAAGGATTTTGTTGATCTGGGTAGGGCGCCTGTCGGCCGGAATCACCGCTCCGATTTTTTCAGCAACAGTTATGAATCCTGCCTTGTCTTCTTTAAGCAAAGCAATGTTTGATAATACCAAACTGGCGTTGATTGCATAATCTAAAAGGCTCAACCCATCAAACGGCATTTTCATCGCCCTTGATTTATCTATCACACAGTACACATGCTGCGATTTCTCATCGGTGTATGAATTGGTCATTAAGCTGCCTTGCCGCGCAGTTGCTTTCCAGTTTATGGTGCGGTAATCATCGCCCTGTACATAGTTTTTTACCTGTTCAAATTCAAGGCTATGCCCCAGCCGCCGGATCTTTTTTATGCCGATCTCGGATAGGTTATTTGATATGGCCATCAGCTCGTATTTGCGCATTTGTAAAAAGGAAGGATACACAGCCAGTGTTTCGCCCTGACTAAAATTATATCGCCTCCTGATAAGGCCTAATGACGACATTACATATACCCTGATATATCCAAACTCATATTCTCCGCGCCGCGTTGGCCGCAAGGTATAGTTGATCAGCTTTCGCTGGCGGGGTTTCAAATCAGTTTTGAACCAGATATCTCTTTTTTGAAACTGAAAAGGTATTTCATCAATAATCCCGATATTAACATTAAAGGGATACCAGTTTTCTAAATAGATGCCTAAATCATTGTCGTCGCTATTGCTGAGCCGCTCGGGGGCATGACGTTTGGCAAAGATGCCTTTCGCTGTTCGGTACAACAGCAGCATATCGGCAGTAACTAATAACAATAAGGTATAGAACGCCATTTCGGGAATTATTCCCAGCCATGGAAAAAAGAACCCAAACATAAACAACACCACGCAACAGCCAAGCGCCGTAAAAAGGCGGTTAGTTAAAAACAGGTTTTTATAAAATAATTTAAAAACGTTCTTCACTTTATGCGGTATAAATCCACCATTCGCTATTTCCTAATCTCTAATTAACTAATCTTTATTCCACTAATCACTACCTTGGTACTTCTATTTTCTGAATCATTTGTGCCACCACGTCATCAGGCGTAACACCTTCCATTTCCTTATCTGGCGTTAGCATAATGCGATGCCTCAAAACAGGGGCTGTTGCACGGATAATATCGTCAGGAGTAACAAAATCACGCCCATTGATTGCAGCAAAGGCTTTGGCTGCATTTATTATAGCCAGCGATGCACGCGGCGATCCGCCCAAATACAACGATTTATTGTTGCGGCTTTCATGGATGATCTTGGCCGTAAAAACAAGCAGTTTGTCTTCAACATGAAGCCCCTTTACTACCTGGCGAATGGAAATAATATCCTGTATCGACAGCACCGGTTTAATGCTGCTCAATTGGTCGGTGGTTTTTTGCTGATGTTGTTGAGTAAGGATCTGGATCTCTTCGTCGAGTGATGGATACTGGATTTCTATCTTAAATAAAAACCTGTCGAGCTGGGCCTCCGGTAAGCGGTAAGTACCTTCATGCTCAACCGGGTTTTGGGTAGCCAAAACAATAAACGGCTCGTCCATTTTATAGGTTTTACCGTCGATGGTTAGCTGCCGCTCCTCCATAACTTCAAATAAGGCCGATTGAGTTTTAGCCGGTGCACGGTTAATTTCATCTATCAAAACAATGTTCCCGAAAATAGGGCCGTGCTTGAACTCAAACTCAGTAGTTTTCGGGCTGAACACGGAGGTTCCTAAAATATCCGACGGCATCAGGTCAGGCGTGAACTGAATTCGCGAGTATTTCGCATCAATTGATTTGGGGCATATTTTGGCTGTAAGCGTTTTGGCCACGCCCGGTACGCCTTCAATCAAAATATGCCCATCGGCAAGAATGCCTGCAATAAGCAGATCAATGCTATCGTGCTGCCCAACTATAATTTGGGAAAGGGATTCCCTTATTTGTGCCACTGCAGTGGTAAGTCGGCTCAGATCGGTTCGTTGTTCAAATATTTCGTCTTCCATAATTAGCTGGCTTGAGTATAAAATTTTTCAATAAATCGGTTTAATTCAATAAGGTCCCTATCGCTTACCGTTTGCCGCTCACTAATATAATTTATATAGTTAACCAGGTCTTGCGCTACCTGGCTATCGATGCCTAATTTAGCGGTAAGCCTTTCAGCAAATTCAGTATCAATTTTATTGACCTTTAAATTGTATTTATCTCTTAAATAAGTTAAAAGATAGAGTATTTTTTTGTGCGCGATGTTATTATTGTTTCGTTGCTCATAATACACCTGCCCTATCACCTTAACAAATTCAAGCGAGGAGTTTTTCAACGGCTCAATTATAGGAATGACCCGCTGCCGGCGTTTAATTTCAAATAACACAAATACCAATAGCCCGAACAGACTTAAATAATAGGCCCATTGTAAGTTTGGATTACTAAAGAAAACACGCATCGGCGATTCATCTTCCGGAATATCCCCGTTTTGAAATTCGTCCCAATATACGGTGCTTGTTTCGGGCAGGTATGAAAGTGCTTTCTCCGCATAGTCGGCTCCTTTTCCTTTCAGCAGGCTTATGTTAGAAAAAATAAGCGGGTTGGCGCTTATGTATAAACTGCCTTTTCCAAATTTAAAGCTCAGGTAAGTACTGTGCCCGCTGTTGTTTTTGCCAACAACAACAGCCTTTGCAGTATCGAACGAACTGAAGAATTGGTTACTTATATCCCTGCCAAATGTGTAATCAGAAGCTTGTTTCAGATGATTGCTTGTAAAGTTTAAAGATGCATGGTTCTTAGCCGTTTCGAAACTTGTATTAAGTTTTAAGGTGTCTGCTAAAAAACCGTCAAAGGTAAAGGATGCCATAAAAACAGAATTGCCTGCTTTTATGTACTTAACAAGCTGTGTAAAATCAAATTTATTAAGCTTAACGGCTTTTGCAATTATTAAGTAATTACCCGCAGTTATAATTGAATCATGCACCGCATGGTATATTGACGCATTGGTTTTTACGATTTTTGCGCTCGGAAATATCGCGTTAAGCTGATTATAAATTACGTAAGTGCCATAGGGAATCTTATCCTTATAGTAAAGCGTAGGCTTCCAGTTAACAGGGATGGGTCTGTTGTATTGTGCAATCAGGTAAACCAATAACACAGCAATAGCAACTGAGTAGTATATTTTGAAATCCTTCATGCCTTGCTGTTTCTAAAATTCCTGAACAGTGAATGGATGTTGTTAAACGCAGGCAAATCAATTGTAAATTCGCCATACCAAATGTATTCGAACTGCCTTGTTAACAGTTTAAAGCTATCGCGTTGTTCGGGGTTTACCAATTCATTTATATAAATGCTGTTGGTTTTGTCGGGCTGCCAATCTATCAATTGGCTATCACTTAACTGTTTCAAGCATTTTAAATAGAGCATCCGCACGGCAAGCCTGTAGTTTTGCTGGTTGATGGCCTTGTCGAGCTCCGTATCAAAATCTATCTCATGGATGTTCTCCAGCGATTCGGAGTACGGGATATCGACCGCTACAGGTTTACGTCTTAATACGTTAAACATATCAATGCCCACAAGTTTCAGAATCATAAATATGATGGCCCCCAGGCCCAGCGCAATAATGAGATACTCAAAAAACAAAAGCACCAGGTCAAAAAAGCTTTTATGCCCATCTACCTTTAAAGAACTGAATAATTGGGCGACCCAATTCCAAAACCAACGCCAAAATCTTGTCCATAGGGAAGTTTGCACCTCAACATCGTGGTATTGAAATTCAGGTGCTTTGCGGTAGGTTTCAAGGGCGTGCTCATTGAAGCGCCTGGTTTTGATTACCGAACTATCGGTTTTTAAAACAGCCGGTGGCTTAGTAGCCGCAGGCGGCTTAATACCGGCAGAATAACCCATATTTACTACAATGCAAACTAAAACAAGGAAAAGGTAACGTAGCATTATCAGTATTCTTCGGGTTGGGTGGTGTCGTCCGGGATTATGTTACCGAGCTGGTTTATCCTGCCGAGTAGACCTGTTCCGTCTGTATGTTCGCTTAAATTAAAATAGCACAGGCTCATGGTGACTATTGGCAAAATGTAAAATACCTGGCAAAGGTGCTGCAAAAAAACGGTTATAATGGACAAGGTAACAGACAGGTGAACTCCCTTAGACGGATGAATGAACAAACTCCCTAAATTAAGTAGCGTTGTTGGCAAAACAACAATAACCGTGGCGAAATAAACGATAAGGCCTATAACAAAAAGGCAGCCGAATGTTAGCCACCAGTTATCCTTAATCAGTTTAAAACTTTTGTTAAATGCGTAACCAAGGCTAGTGTTTTCAAACACCATTATCGGGAAAATAAGCCCGAATATAGGGTAAAGCCATACTCCCGGGATTATACATAATACAAAGGCTATTATCAGTAGCAAGCCAAGTAAAAAGCTGCTGCCAAATATTTTGAAGAAGAAGTACTTAAAATAACCCCAAACTTCTGATGGTGTAGCGGCAACGTTACCCTTTTCGCGGTATATGCATATGTATGAATAAACAGTTACGGTTATGGCAACATAATTTAGCCACAGAAAAACAATACTCAAGATATATTCTAAACCTAACATCCTCGCAAATGGATTTGATGACCCGAAAAACTGGTTAGAACGAACCGGGTCAAAGCTGTCATTTATAAAAGAAAACGTTTTGACTTGCTGCATAGCTGATGTTATGGTGCCGGCAATAAGGAAAAAACCGGAAAAGACAAAAAAGCATAAAAGCAGCGGCTTTAAATTTTGGCGGACGAAAATAAAGGTGTCGGTAATAATTTCTCCAAAGTCGCGTGTTTTTTGGAGTTCAATTTTTGGCGTCATGTGATTTTTGGTTTCTGATTAAAATATTAGGATAAATAATTACATACCATATCATAAAGGTAAGAGACAAAGTTAGGATACTTACACTAAGCCACACAGGCATTTCGGTATGCCGGGTAACAAAGCTTTCAAAAAAAGCCGCCGTTAAAAATAACGGAACCAGGCCAATGGTCATTTTCATGCCATCCTTAGCTCCTTTTTTTAATGATACGAACCGATTATAGGTTTTGGGGAACAAAAAGCTATTGCCTAATACCAGGCCTGCCGCCCCTGCTATTATAAAGGATAATATCTCCAGCGTACCATGGATCCAGATCACTAAAACCGACTGCATGCCAAGGCCTTTGCTAAAAAAATAATACTCGAACGAGCCAAGCATCACGCCGTTTCTGAAAGCGAAATAAACAGCGCCCACTGAAAAAATAATGCCGCTTACAAAATTTACAAAAGCAACATAGATATTATTTGATGCTATCATTAAAAACATCGGGAACTCGCCGGCTTGTTTGTATACGCCAAAGGGATCGCCTTTTGCAATGTTAGCGTTGGTCATATCAACATATTGATCGCCTAAAATAAGGCGGACAAAGTTTTCATCGTACTTTGCCGACAGGGCACCTATGGACGTAAAGACCAGGAAAAACAGGAATGAATATAGTAATTGATTTTGGTATGCTTTAAATAGTAAAGGTAGTTCACGCGTCCAAAAAAGAATAAAACGGTTACTTTTCTCAGTTTTGTTTTTATAAATAGACTGGTGCAATTTTGCCGCCAGCCCATTCAGGTACGCGGTAGTTTTTGATTTTGGGTAAAAGGTTTTGGCGTAGGCAAGGTCGTCAGTTATCTCTATAAACCGTTCGGCAAGTTCATCCGGATTGTTTGTAGAGATATTCTCGTAGCTGCTCCACTTATTTGAGTTTTGTTTAACAAATAGAGGTTCGCGCATCTAAAAATTGATTATTAAATAATTCCGTTAAAATAATTACAAATTTTTATCTTTCAACTATAATCGGAATTTAAAATAGTTTTAATAATTACATGCAAACCATCAGGATCACCACCCCCCAAAATATCGATATTGACTATGAGATTGCCGGTATAGGTGAACGAATTGTTGCACGTTTAATTGACATGGGTCTTTTTATACTCATCCTTTTTTCAGGGCTCATCATCGCAGGGATAACGGGCAGCATGGGGTCAGAATTGACAATTACTGTATTGATTATTATTTATGCAATAATGTTTGTGTTTTACGACCTCATTTGTGAAATTACCATGAATGGGCAAAGCTTTGGCAAACGCATAATGAAAATAAAGATAATAAGCCTTAACGGGGCGCGTCCAACACTTGGCCAATACATGCTCCGCTGGTTGTTCAGGATAGTTGATTTTTCATTAACATTTCAAGCCTGCGGATTAATCTGTGCGGCTGTTTCAGATAAAACCCAGCGGCTTGGCGATATTGTAGCAGGAACCACCCTTATTAAAACCCATCCCCGAACAACTATTGACACCCTGGCTTTTACTCCTGTCGCAGAAAACTACGTGCCGGTTTTTAACGATGTAACCCAATTAAAAGACCATGATATAGTAATATTACAGGAAGTAATAAACACTTATGTAAAAACCGGGAATACCGAAATTGTTTACAGCGCTGCGCGCCGTATCAAGGAACTTTTAGCCATTACACAGCAGGTTAAAATGGATGACCTGCGTTTTTTGCAAACAATTTTAAAAGATTACAGCCATATTTCCGCTCAGGCGGATGCTTTGTAGTGTTCGTATAAACTCCACATCTTAGCGCAATAGCTTATTAATATAATACTCCCAACAATCATGAAAGCTGATTTCTTGATAATATCTTTAGAGGTATCGAGCTTAAAGAATTTGTCTATAACAAGGTAGGCACTCAATAATATTAGAGGGATGGTTGCAGGATACAAAGTCAGACTTTTATGTAAATCGCCCCTGATAAGTGCAATTACCGAACGCTGAAACCCACAGCCCGGGCAATCAATACCTGTTAAATATTTAAAAGGGCAGGGGAGCAAATGATTTTGCAGCCAGCTAAAAAAGCTTAGCCGGCTGCAAAACATTTGAATTGTAGTTATTTTTAGCAGCATTAAGCTTGCGGCGGAGGGTTGTTATTACTAAACGGATCCTGATAGTTATTGGGGTTAGGATTAAATGGGTCTTTGGGTCTTAATCCGCCAGCTTCGGCAGCAGATGGGCCGAGGTACTGGTAACTGCCGAAACCCAATATTGGCCAAAAAATAAAACCCAATATAATCAGGCCTATTGTAAAGCCTTCGCTTTGGCCGTAGCTTTTGCTTAATAAATTAATAGTCCATATAAGGAATATGATGTTTACGCATGGGATAAAAAACAAAATTACCCACCATACAGGTTTACCCACAATTTCGAGCATAACAATCCAGGTATAAACTGGAATTAATGCGGCCCAACCGGGTTTGCCAGCCTTTTCATACACCTTCCATTTACCAATAACTGTTATTACAGCAACAATAATAATTGGGATTAGCATAACACCAATAATTGCCATTACTGCGGCTACAGCACCGGCCGAATTTGGATCATAATCGTAATTTTGCATAGTTTTAAGTTTGTAAGTGAAAGTTTTAAGTGATTAATTATCTGCAAAGTATAAAAAAATAATTGCAAAATTTATTCTGTAATAATTTAATTTGAAACTTAATACAACCTTAATATCGTAATTTTGGCTGTGCAAAGAGAACAAATTTCAGTATTCGATATTTTTAAAATAGGGATAGGTCCATCAAGCTCACACACGCTTGGCCCATGGCGGGCGGCACAACAATTTGTGCAAGCCCTTGAACAAAAGGACTCTTTATACCTTGTTGAGCAGGTGAAGATTTTACTGTATGGATCATTGGCCAAAACAGGCAGGGGCCATGGTACTGATATAGCTATATTATTAGGCTTAAGCGGCGATGATCCGGTAACTTTTGAAGTAGACCAGGTTGGCCCAAAAACGGATAGCATCAGGAACTCACACAAATTAATACTGGCAGGAAAAAAAGAAGTTAGTTTTTATGCTGATGATGATCTGCTGTTTTTATTTAACGAAAGCTTGCCTTTCCACCCCAATGCAGTTACTTTCCAGGCATTTTTGAGCAACGGTACTGCTGTATCCGAAACCTATTATTCTATAGGCGGCGGGTTTGTGGTTAAGGATGGTGGAGAGGATCAGCATAAAACAGAAGTTGATTTGCCTTTCCCTATTGATACTGCCAATAATTTGCTGCACTGGTGTATGAAAACCGGCCTCAAGATTTCGGAGGTGGTGATGGAAAATGAACTGGCGTGGCGCAGCGAAAAGGAAACGCTTACAGGCCTGGGCAATATTTTTACAGCACTTAAAGAATGTATTTACCGGGGTTGCCATACCCGCGGCACTTTA
>Ga0193702_1000479_pt1 | contig 13354 bp, 12 predicted proteins | sample U3a1metaG_FD_143060 | JGI IMG/M metagenome (GOLD analysis project Ga0193702, IMG submission 143060) | Soil microbial communities from a riparian zone of the East river system, Colorado, United States - U3a1 | ecosystem: Environmental > Terrestrial > Soil > Riparian zone | place: USA: East River... | reverse complement strand
GCCTTCGTTCTCGCTGTCCTCGTAGACCATCACGCCCATGCTGTCGGACATGCCGAAGCGCGTGACCATCGAGCGGGCCAGCTTGGTGGCGCGCGCGAAGTCGTTCGAGGCGCCGGTCGACATCTGGCCGACGAAGATTTCTTCCGCGATGCGCCCGCCGAACAGGATCGAAATCTCTTCGAGCATCTTGTCCTTGTAGCCGGACAGGTTGTCGTGCTCGGGCAGTTGCCAGGTCAGGCCCAGGGCCCAGCCGCGCGGCATGATGGTGACCTTGTGCACCGGGTCGGCCTTCGGCAGCAGCTTGGCGACCACCGCATGGCCCGACTCGTGGTAAGCGGTGTTGCGGCGCTCTTCCTCGCGCATGACCATCGACTTGCGCTCCGGCCCCATGAAGATCTTGTCCTTGGCGTCTTCGAAGTCTTGCATCTCGACCAGGCGCTTGCTGCGACGCGCGGCAAACAAGGCGGCTTCGTTGACCAGGTTGGCCAGGTCCGCGCCCGAGAAACCCGGGGTGCCGCGGGCCAGGATGTCGGCCTTGACGTCGGTGCCGATCGGCACTTTGCGCATGTGCACGTTGAGGATCTGCTCGCGGCCGCGGATGTCCGGCAGGCCGACCATGACCTGGCGGTCGAAACGGCCCGGACGCAGCAGCGCCTTGTCGAGCACGTCCGCGCGGTTGGTGGCGGCCACCACGATCACGCCGGAACTGGCTTCGAAGCCGTCCATCTCGACCAGCAGCTGGTTCAGCGTCTGTTCGCGCTCGTCGTTACCGCCGCCCATGCCGGCGCCGCGATGGCGGCCGACGGCGTCGATCTCGTCGATGAAGATGATGCACGGCGAATGCTTCTTGGCGTTCTCGAACATGTCGCGCACGCGGCTCGCGCCGACGCCGACGAACATCTCGACGAAGTCGGAACCCGAAATCGAAAAGAACGGCACCTTGGCTTCGCCCGCGATGGCGCGCGCCAGCAGCGTCTTGCCGGTACCCGGAGGGCCGACCATCAGCACGCCGCGCGGGATGCGCCCGCCCAGCTTCTGGAACTTGGTAGGGTCTTTCAGGAAGTCGACGATCTCGTTGACTTCTTCCTTCGCTTCGTCGCAACCGGCGACGTCGGCGAAGGTGACGGTATTGTTGGTTTCATCCATCATGCGCGCCTTCGACTTGCCGAAGGAGAAAGCGCCGCCCTTGCCGCCGCCCTGCATCTGGCGCATGAAGAATACCCATACGCCGATCAGCAACAGCATCGGGAACCAGGAAATGAACACTTGCTGCAGGAAGGATGGCTCTTCGGGCGGCTTGATGTCGAAATGGACATTGTTGTCGCGCAGGTCGCCGATCAGGCCGCGGTCCAGGCCGGTGGCGGTGGCGCGCACCTTGGTGTCGTCGGTGCGGGTGGCGGTGATGTTCGCGCCCTCGATCACCACGTCCTTGATGCGGCGCGCCTTGACGTCATCGAGCAGGTCGGAATAAGCGATGGTCTTGCTGCCGCCGGAAACGCTGTGGTTGTCGAACTGCTTGAACAGCATGAACAACAGCAGGGCGAAGACCACCCAGATGGCGGACTTGGAAATCATATTATTCACGAAAACTCCTCCGATGCGCGCGCATCTTTTACCGATTTTAGAACGCCGATTTTACTCGCATTAAGCAGGCCGTGCCACGACCGCCCGGCAGCGGTGCCAAAAAACCACTTGGAAGGCGGCCGGTACCGACACCATCCCCCGCCGATGTGCGGCTAAAGCGCTTAAATATCAAGGCCCTGATCGTCTTCCGCGGCCGGATTCTTTTGCGCCGCGTGCTTCAGGCCGCGCCCGAGCAGGAAAATTTCCGAGGATTTGTCACGGCTGGCCTTGGGTTTGACCTGCTTGACCACCTTAAATTCCGCGCGAAACTTCTCGACGATCTGGCTGAAACCCATGTCCTTGAAGCACTTTACCAACAATGCGCCGCTTGGCTTCATATGGAGTTGAGAAAACTCAATTGCCAAATCGATAAGATGCTCCATGCGCGCCGCGTCGGCGGTCGGGATCCCGGACAGGTTGGGCGCCATGTCCGACAGCACCAGGTCGGCCTTGCGCCCTTCCAGGACCTGGTCGAGCTGGCGCAGGATACGCGCCTCGCGGAAGTCGCCGAGGATGAAATGCACGTCGGCGATCGGCTCCATCGGCAGCATGTCGAGCCCGATGATGGTGCCGTTGATGCCGCCGCCCTCCTTGCCGGCCAGCTTGCGCCGCGTGTACTGGCCCCAGCTGCCCGGGGTGCAGCCGAGGTCGACGACGACCTGGCCCGGCTTGATCAGCTTCTCGCTTTCGTCGATTTCCTTGAGCTTGTAGGCGGCGCGCGCGCGGTAGCCTTCCTTCTGGGCCAACTTCACATAGGGGTCGTTGATGTGGTCGTGCAGCCAGTTTTTGTTTATTTTGTTCTTTGCCATTCGCGTAGAATACTGCCTTTAAAGGTAAATTAGGTTAATTAGAGATATTATGCAAAAACTGACACCCGTCGAGCGCAGCGTCCTGCGCGCCGAAGCCCATGCGCTCAAGCCCGTGGTCATCATCGGTGAAGCGGGCCTGACCCCGTCCGTGATGAAGGAAATCTCGGGCAGTCTCGACTCGCACGGCCTGATCAAGGTGCGCGTGTTCGGCGACGACCGCGACGCCCGCACCGAGATCTACGACACCATCTGCAGCGAACTGCAGGCGGCGCCGGTCCAGCACATCGGCAAGCTGCTGGTGATTTACCGGCCCAAGAAGGAAGTGGTCAAGACCTCCAGCCCGACGCGCGGCAAGGGCATGCGCGAAGTCACGATCGTCAAGGCCAGCGCCAGCGGCACCAAGCGGCCGAGCGTCACCAAGGTCATGATCAAGGGAAATGAGCGGGTCACCGAAGGCGGCACCATCAAACGCGCCAAGGCGCGCCAGTCGAGCCCGAAGAAAAGCGCGCTCGGTAAATAACGCCGCGCAGTAAGGTCGTTCCCGCGCAGGCGGGAACCCATAGCGTGCATGCGTTGCCACGAAGCTGAAGCGCTATAGGTTCCCGCCTGCGCGGGAACGACCGATCAGGCGTTTTTGATTATCAGCACGCCCGCCAGCACGCTTTGCACCAGGTAGATCACACTCGAAACACCGTGCAGGATGCCGAAGCGCGTCCGCACGGCCGGCTCCATCACCGGCCCGGTGCGCAGTTCCGCCATCAGCGGCTGCAGGCCAAAGTGTACCACCAGCGTACCCACCAGCATCGCCACCACCAGCACCACCAGCAGGCGGCGCCGTTTCGCGTCCAGCTCCTTGGCCAGCATCAGCAGCACCAGCATGGCCAGCGCGCAGGCAATCGACAGCCAGGCCTCGCTGCGGAACATGCTGGCCGCCACAGTCCCGGCCAGCACCCGGTCGAACAGGGTCGCGAACAAGGTCGGCGCAATTAGATAGCCGACCGTCCACAGGCTACCCGCCCACAGGGTCGCCACCAGCAGCCGCACGCGGGTCAGCAGCATCAGATGTATTTGACTTCGAGGATCTCGTATTCGCGCGGGCCGGACGGCGCCTGCACTTCCACCACGTCGCCGGCATACTTGCCGATCAGGGCGCGCGCGATCGGCGAAGTGACCGAGACCTTGCTCAGCTTCAGGTCCGCTTCGTCGAGGCCGACGATCTGGTAGGTCACCTTCTGGCCGTTCTCGAGGTCTTCGAGGTCGACGGTCGAGGCGAACACCACGCGCCCTTCGGCATCCAGCGTGGCCGGGTCGATGATCTGGGCGGCGCCCAGCTTGCCTTCGAGTTCCGCGATGCGGCCTTCGACGAAGGCCTGGCGTTCCTTGGCGGCGTCATATTCGGCGTTCTCCGACAGGTCGCCGTGCGAGCGCGCCTCGGCGATCGCATCGATCACGATGCGGCGTTCCTTGGTCTTCAACTGGTGCAGTTCGTCCTTGAGGAGCTCGGCGCCGTATTTGGTAAGTGGAACTGTTGAATTCATATTGTCTGCTTTTTGAAGTGAAAACCACAGAGGCGCGCGACGCCAGCCGCGCGAGCTCTGTGGTTAAGGGTACTGCTTGCCGCCTAGTTTAAGGTTTTATGCAGGCCTTGTAAATCGTACACACGCAACTCGTCGAGATGGCGCATGCCTTCGACCGCCGCCTCGGCACCCGCGATGGTCGTGTAAGTCACGACCCGCGCGGCCAGCGCCGAAATCCGGATCGCGCGCGAGTCGACGATGGCGCTGCGCTTCTCTTCGACCGTATTGACGACCAGCGAGATCTCGTGGTTCTTGATCATGTCGACGATATGCGGGCGGCCCTCGATCACCTTGTTGACCGGCGTGACCGGAATGCCGGCCGCCGCGATCACCGCCGCCGTGCCCTTGGTCGCCACCAGCTGGAAGCCGATGTCGACCAGGTCGCGCGCCACCTGCACGGTGCGCGGCTTGTCCGACGCCTTCACCGACAGGAACACCTTGCCCGACTCCGGCAGCTTGACGCCGGCGCCCAGCTGCGATTTGACGAAGGCTTCGCCGAAGGTCATGCCCACGCCCATCACCTCGCCGGTCGACTTCATCTCCGGTCCGAGGATGGTGTCGACGCCTGGGAATTTCACGAACGGGAACACCGCCTCCTTGACGCTGAAGAACGGCGGCACCACCTCTTTCGTGATGCCCTGCTGCGCGAGGGTCTGGCCGACCATGCAGCGCGCCGCGATCTTGGCCAGCTGCAGGCCGGTGGCCTTCGACACGAAAGGCACGGTGCGCGAGGCGCGCGGGTTCACTTCGAGCACGAACACGGTGTCCTGCAGCTTGCCGTTGACTTCCTGCTGCTGGATCGCGAACTGCACGTTCATCAGGCCGACCACGTTCAGGCCCTTGGCCATCAGCGAAGTCTGGCGCTTGAGTTCAGCGATGGTGTCCGCGCTGAGCGAGTATGGCGGCAGCGAGCAGGCCGAATCGCCCGAGTGCACGCCGGCCTGTTCGATGTGCTCCATCACGCCGCCGATGAAGGTGGTCTCGCCGTCCGAGATGCAATCGACGTCGACTTCGATCGCGTCGTTCAGGAAGCGGTCCAGCAGCACCGGCGAATCGTGCGAGACCTTGACCGCTTCGCGCATGTAGCGCTCGAGGTCGCGCTGGTCGTGCACGATTTCCATCGCGCGCCCGCCCAGCACATACGATGGGCGCACCACCAGCGGGTAGCCGATCTCCTGCGCCAGGCGCAGCGCGTCTTCCTCGGTGCGCGCGGTGCGGTTCGGCGGCTGGCGCAGGCCCAGGGTGTGCAGCAGTTTCTGGAAGCGCTCGCGGTCTTCGGCCGCGTCGATCATGTCGGGCGAGGTGCCGATGATCGGCACGCCGTTCGCTTCGAGGTCGAGCGCGAGCTTGAGCGGGGTCTGGCCGCCGTACTGCACGATCACGCCCACCGGCTTTTCGAGGGCGACGATTTCGAGCACGTCTTCCAGCGTCAGCGATTCGAAGTACAGGCGGTCGGAGGTGTCGTAATCGGTCGACACGGTCTCCGGATTACAGTTGACCATGATGGTCTCGTAGCCGTCTTCGCGCATCGCCAGCGCCGCGTGCACGCAGCAGTAATCGAACTCGATGCCCTGGCCGATGCGGTTAGGTCCGCCGCCCAGCACCATGATCTTCTTCTTGTCGCTCGGGTTCGACTCGCATTCCTCGTCGTAGGTCGAGTACATGTAGGCGGTGTTGGTCGCGAATTCGGCGGCGCAGGTGTCGACCCGCTTGTAGACCGGACGGATGTTCATCGCGTGGCGGTACTCGCGCACCGCGGTCGGCGTGGTCTGCAGCAGGAAGGCCAGGCGGCGGTCCGAGAAGCCCTTCTGTTTGAGCTTGTACAGCAGCGGCTTGTCGAGCGCGTCGAGCTTCTGGGTGTCGAGCCACAATTCGATGTCGACGATCTCCTTGATCTGCACCAGGAACCACGGGTCGATGTGGGTCAGCTGATGCACCTCCTCCAGCGTGAAGCCCTGGGCGAAGGCGTCGCCCACGTACCAGATGCGCTCGGGGCCGGGCTCGCCCAGTTCTTCCTCGATCTTCTCGCGGTCGCGGGTCTTTTCGTTGAGGCCATCGACCCCGACTTCGAGGCCGCGCAGCGCCTTCTGGAACGACTCCTGGAAGGTGCGGCCGATCGCCATCACCTCGCCCACCGATTTCATCTGGGTGGTCAGGTGCTGGTCGGCGGCGGGGAATTTTTCGAAAGTGAAGCGCGGGATCTTGACCACCACGTAATCGATCGACGGCTCGAACGAGGCCGGGGTCTGGCCGCCGGTGATCTCGTTGCGCAGTTCGTCGAGCGTGAAGCCGACCGCCAGCTTGGCGGCGATCTTCGCGATCGGGAAGCCGGTCGCCTTCGACGCCAGCGCGGACGAACGCGACACGCGCGGGTTCATCTCGATCACGATCATGCGGCCGTCCGCCGGGTTGATCGCGAACTGCACGTTGGAGCCGCCGGTGTCGACGCCGATCTCGCGCAGCACCGCCAGCGAGGCGTTGCGCATGATCTGGTATTCCTTGTCGGTCAGCGTTTGCGCCGGCGCCACGGTGATCGAGTCGCCGGTGTGCACGCCCATCGGATCGAGGTTTTCGATCGAGCAGATGATGATGCAGTTGTCCGCCTTGTCGCGCACCACTTCCATCTCGTACTCTTTCCAGCCGATGAGGGACTCTTCGATCAGCAGCTCGGTGGTCGGCGAGGCTTCCAGGCCGCGCTTGCAGATGGTCTCGAATTCTTCTTCGTTGTAGGCGATGCCGCCGCCGGTGCCGCCCATCGTGAACGAGGGACGGATAATGGTCGGGAAGCCTAGTTCGCGCTGCACCGCCCACGATTCTTCGATCGAATGGGCCACGCCGGAACGCGCCGAGCCGAGGCCGATCTTGGTCATCGCCTGCTTGAACTTGGAGCGGTCCTCGGCCTTGTCGATCGCTTCGGGCGAGGCGCCGATCAGCTCCACGTCGTATTGTTTCAGCACGCCGTTATTGTGCAGGTCCAGCGCGCAATTGAGCGCGGTCTGGCCGCCCATGGTCGGCAGGATCGCGTCCGGGCGCTCCTTGGCGATGATGCGCTCGACGACCTTCCAGGTGATCGGCTCGATGTAGGTCACGTCCGCCATCTCGGGGTCGGTCATGATGGTGGCCGGGTTGCTGTTGACGAGGATGACCTTGTAGCCCTCTTCGCGCAGCGCCTTGCAGGCCTGGGCGCCGGAATAGTCGAACTCGCACGCCTGGCCGATGATGATCGGGCCGGCGCCAATAATCAGGATGCTTTTGATGTCACTACGTTTTGGCATTTAATTTTTCTCCGCGGCTTGCATCAAGCTGATGAAGCGGTCAAACAGGTAGGCTACGTCGGTCGGGCCGGGCGAGGCTTCCGGGTGGCCCTGGAAGCAGAAGGCCGGCTTGTCGGTACGGGCGAAGCCCTGCAGCGAGCCGTCGAACAAGGAGACGTGGGTCACGCGGCAGTTGGCCGGCAGGGTCGCGGCGTCGACCGCGAAGCCGTGGTTCTGCGAGGTGATCATCACGTGCTTCGAATCGAGGTCCTGCACCGGATGGTTGGCGCCGTGGTGGCCGAACTTCATCTTCAGCGTCTTGGCGCCCGAGGCCAGGCCCATGATCTGGTGGCCGAGGCAGATGCCGAAGGTCGGGATGCCGCGTTCGATCAGTTCCCTGGTGGCGGCGATCGCGTAGTCGCAGGGTTCCGGGTCGCCGGGGCCGTTGGCCAGGAAGATGCCGTCCGGGTTCAGCGCCAGCGCGTCGGCCGCGCTCGACTGGGCCGGCAGCACCGTCACCTTGCAGCCGCGCGCGGTCAGCATGCGCAGGATGTTGCGCTTGACGCCGTAGTCGAAGGCGACCACGTGGAACTTTGGATCGGTCAGCTTGCCGTAGCCCTGCCCCAAGGTCCATTCGGTGTCGGTGAATTCGTAGGCGGTGGTGGTCGAGACCACCTTGGCCAGGTCCATGCCGGCCAGGCCGGGGAAGGAACGCGCCAGCTCGAGCGCCTGGGCCGGGGCCGGCTCGTTGCCGAGGTTGCCGACCAGGATCGCGCCGCCCTGTGCGCCTTTTTCGCGCAGGATGCGGGTCAGCTTGCGGGTGTCGATGCCGGCGATGGCGACGATGTTCTCGGCCTTCAGGTAATCCGACAGCGATTGGGACGAGCGGAAATTCGACGCCAGCAGCGGCAGGTCGCGGATGATCAAGCCTGCGGCGTGGATTTTGCCTGCCTCGACGTCTTCAGTGTTGACGCCGGTGTTGCCGATGTGCGGATAGGTCAGCGTCACGATCTGGCGCGAGTAACTGGGATCGGTGAGGATTTCCTGATAGCCGGTCATGGCGGTGTTGAACACCACTTCGCCGGTGGTATGGCCGGCGGCGCCGATCGAAAAGCCTTTGAAAATTGTCCCGTCTGCGAGCGCCAGGATGGCTGGAACGGCTGGGCCAGAAAAAAATGGCGGCAAGGGTAACTCCTGATAAAGTTACCGTAGCTGCGCCACGTCAGACCGAACACCACGGACCGCGGGCCATGTGCTCCCGGGTGCGGTGATCATTTTGAATGAGGGATGGGTGGGTAGTCGCTACGGTATGGGTATGAATGGCTAAACCTCCGAATTATAGCGCAAACCGTCCTTCCCGGCAATCGGAGGCCGGCAGAATTCCGCCCGCTCACGGTTTTGCTGGACACCGCCATTGCGTTTCTTTACATTGTTTCCTGAAACTTCATTCCAACCTCACTCCGGACACATAAAAATGGCAACGTTTGGCAGGGATACCCCCATGGACCGCCCGAATCCGGGCGGCCGCGCCGCAGTCTTCGTGCCGCAGCCCGACGCCGAGGAAGCGGTGCGCGAGGTCTTGAAGAACGGCTCCGGCATGGTCGGCTTCGGCAACCCCGACGGCTCGGTCACGGTCTACTTCGAGAACAACAAGTTCAACGACTCCGCCCTGTTCAAGTGGGAGAGCAAGGTGTTCAAGGCCTACGACCGGATGGTCAAGCGCTCGCCGACCGTCAACAAGCTCAGTTGCGACGCCGGTAACCTGGAGCAGGTGGGCTTTATCGAGGGGCCGGAAATCCTGGTGCGCAATATGGACAGCCTGGGCAAATGGCTGCGTCGCAGCGATGCGCTGGACTCGATGCCCGGCAGCCCCGAGATTCACGCGTAGTTGCCCGTCGTTCTCCCCATTGGGGAAAACGACGCATCGTACGGTGCAGAATTTACGCGGTCAACGCGGCGATACCCGCCCTGGCGACCTGCACATCTTCGGCCGATTTCACGCCCGACACGCCGACCGCGCCCACCACCTGGCCATCGACCACCACCGGTACGCCGCCTTCGAGCATGCCCTCGAGTTCAGGCGCGCTGAGGAAAGAGACGCGGCCGTTGTTGATGATGTCTTCGTAGATCTTCGACTCGCGCCGGCCCAGCGCGGCGGTCTTGGCCTTGGCCGGCGCGATGTAGGACGAGATCGGCGCGGCGCCGTCCAGGCGCTGCAGCCACAGCAGGTGGCCGCCGTCGTCGACGATGGCAATCACCACGCCCCATTTGTTGGCGAGCGCCTCGGCTTCGGCCGCGGCGGCGATTTTCTTGACGTCGGCGAGGGTCAGGACAGGTTTCGATTGCATTCGTGTTTCCTTTAATGGTGGAGAGTCATCAGGGTTGTTGCATGGCTTTGAGCTTGGCCTTCAACTGCGGCATGACGGCGGCGGCGGCCTGTTCGCCCGCCAGGATCGCCAGGTTGCGGCCGTTGAAATCGCTGCCGCCCATCTTGCCCAGGCTAGGCTGGATCACGATGTCGGCGTCCTTCAATTCGTAGTGGTTCAGGCGCTGGCCCATGATGCTGAAGGTCTGCATCAGCACCTCGAGCGAACTGACCGCGGCCTGGGTATCGGTCTGGGTCGAGATGTTGACGGCGATGATGAAGTCGGCGCCCATCTCGCGCGCGAAGCGCACCGGCACCGGCGCCACCAAGCCGCCATCGACATACGAATGGTCGCCGATGCGCACCGGCTGGAACACGCTGGGCACGGCCGAGGACGCGCGCACCGCCTGCCCGGTATTCCCGCGCTGGAACAGGATCGGCTGGCCGTTGTTGAGGTCGGTAGCGACGGCGCCGAAGCGCAGCTTGAGCTTTTCCATCGGCAGGTTGTGGACCGCCTTGTTCACGTAATTCTGCAGCGCCTCGCCTTTCAGCACGCCGGACGATTTGCCGAACAGCGGCAGCGCCCAGTCCGAAATCGTGGCTTCGTCCATGTCGAGCGCGGTCCTTTGCAGCGCGAAGCCGCTGTTGCCGGCCGCGTACAGCGCGCCGACCACGCTGCCGGCGCTGGTGCCGACCACGATGTCGGGATAAATGCCCTGCGCCTCGAGCGCCTTGATCACGCCGATATGGGCGAAGCCGCGCGCCGCGCCGCCGCCCAGCGCGAGGCCGATCTTGATCTTGCGCGGCGCGGCCGGCAGCGCCAGCACCACTTCCGGCGGCGCGATCACCGGCGGCAGCATCGGCGGCGCCGGCGGGTTACTGGAGCAAGCGGCCAGCAACAGCGTGGCCAGGGCGAACAGCGAAAAACGTCGTGAATACATATATCCGGTTGGCAGGGAGGGAAGCGAATGCGATTGTAACTGGTCCGGCGGCTTCGAGAAAAAATAGGGTCAGAGTCGAATTGTTTGAAACTTTCACAATGTTTCAAACAATTCTACTCTGACCCTAATTATTTGGGAGGGAGACGATGAAGCTGCTGCCTTTACCGGCTTCGGATTTGATGCTGAGCGTGCCGCCGTGGCGCAGCAGCACGTGCTTGACGATCGCCAGGCCCAGCCCGGTGCCCTGGGTCTCGCGCGAGCGGCTCTTGTCGACCCGGTAGAAGCGCTCGGTCAGGCGCGCGATGTGCATCTGGTCGATGCCGATGCCGGTGTCGGCCACCACGAATTGCGGCCCGCTCGGCCCTTCCTGCCAGCACAGGTGGATGGTGCCGCCCGGCGGCGTGTAGCGCACCGCGTTCGAGGCCAGGTTGCCGAAGGCGCTGCGCAATTCCTCGGCGCTGCCGCTGATGTCCGGGCCGTTCACGCTGGCCGTGATCGCGTGCTGGCCGCCCGACAGCGCGCGCGCCTCCTGCACAATCTCGTCCATCAGCGCGCCGATGTTGACGCGCTCGGGCCGCAGCGGGTAATCGACCGACTCGAGCCGCGACAGCGTCAGCATGTCTTCGATCAGGCGCTGCATGCGGTGGCCCTGCTCGGTCATCAGCTTCAGATGCCCCATCCGGGTCGCGGGGTCCAGGTCGATTTCGCTCGAGGCGATCTCGAGGAAGCCGACGATCACCGTCAGCGGCGTGCGCAATTCGTGCGAGGCGTTGGCGATGAAGTCGCGCCGCATCTCTTCGATGCGCTGGGTCTCGGTGGCGTCGTGCGTGACCAGGATCTGGCGCCGGTTCTCGAACGGGATGATCTGGCAAATCAGCTTGCGGTCGCGTAAGCTCAGCGTCAGCGGCTGCTCGTAGCGCCCGAGGATGATGTAGTCGATGAAGTCCGGATGGCGGATCAGGTTGGTCACCCGCATGCCCTTGTCGCGCTCCAGCGTGAGCCCGAGGTGGCGCTCGGCCGCCGGATTGCACCATTCGAGGAACAGGACGTCGTCCATGATCGCCACGCCGTCCGGCAGCAAGTGCATGGCCTGGCGGAAGCGCGCCAGCCATTCGGTCAGCTCGGCCTGGTTGCGCTCGTCGTCGCGCCGCAGCCGGTACAGGCGCGAGAGGCTGTTGGCCACCAGAACACGCTGGCGCCGAGCAAAATGAAGCTGAGGCGCAGCAGCGCCGGGATCCAGAACAGCAGTTTGGGATTCATAAACTCGACAGTTTTATTTTTCCGACAGCATATACCCGACGCTGCGGACTGTCTTGATCAGTTTTTCCGACTCCTTCAGGGCCTTGCGCAGGCGTAGCACGTGGACGTCCACCGTGCGCTCTTCGATCACCACATGGTCGCCCCACACCTTGTCGAGCAGCTGGCTGCGCGAGAACACGCGCTCGGGATGGGCCAGCAGGAATTTGAGCAGCTTGAATTCGGCATGGCCGATGTCGATGCGCTGGTTGTCGATCGCCACCGTGCAGCTGACCGGGTCGAGCGTGACCGCGCCGGCGCTCATCGCGGCCTGCGCCAGTTCCGGGCTCTTGCGGCGCAACAGCGCCTTGGCGCGCGCCAGCAGCTCGCGCGGCGAGAACGGCTTGGTCACGTAGTCGTCGGCGCCGTTGTTGAGGCCGGCGATCTTGTCTTCTTCCATGCTCTTGGCGGTCAGCATGATGACCGGGATCGCCTGGAAATTGCGGTCGGCGCGGATGCGCGCCAGCAGGCGCAGGCCGGTCTGGTCGGGCAGCATCCAGTCGAGCAGGATCAGGTGCGGGATGCGCTGGGCGATAAAGTCCCAGGCCTCGGCCACGTTCTGCACCGCGCACACGTTCCAGCCGGCTTCGCGCAGCGAGAAGGTCACCAGCTCGACAATCGCCGGCTCGTCTTCGACGATCAGGACGGTGGTTTTTTCGGCAGCCATCGGTCTTATACGGGGTTTGGGTCGGACGCCGGCGCAGCCGGCTTGGTGTGACGGATGTCCTTGCCCTCGACCACGTAGATCACGTACTCGGCGATGTTCTTGGCGTGGTCGCCGATCCGTTCGATCGCCTTCGCGACCCACAGCGTATCGAGCGCGGACGAAATCGTGCGCGGGTCTTCCATCATGAAGGTGATCAGGTTGCGCATGATGGTGCGGAATTCGTGGTCGATCACCGCGTCCTGGGCGATCAGCTGCACGGCCTGCTTGCCGTCGAGCCGGGCGAAGGCGTCCAGCGCGTCGTGCAGCATGTCGGAGGTGGCGGTGGCGATGGTGCGCACCATCTCGTAATGGTTGACGCCGACCGCGCCGCGGCCGTGCAGGTTCTTGGCGGTGCGCGCGATCTTGGTGGCCTCGTCGCCGATGCGCTCGAGGTCGGTGATGACCTTGATCGTGGCCATCACGGTGCGCAAGTCGTTGGCGGTCGGCTGGCGCCGCACGATCAGGTGGCTGCAGGCGTCGTCGAGCGACACTTCGAGCTGGTTGACCGCGTCGTCCTCGGCGATCACGCGGTCGGCGCGCTCCACGTTACCGATCCGGAAACAGGTCATCGCGTCCAGGAACTGGGTTTCCACGATGCCGCCCATCAGCAGGACCTTCGAGCGGATGGTCTCGAGTTCGTGGTCGTACTGTTTGGATGAATGCTCGCCTATCATGCCGCTCTCCGTCTTTGATTTATACCGTTTATATTGTAATGGATTTTTAACCAACAATCAGCCGAAGCGGCCGGTGATGTAATCCTGGGTCTCTTTGCGCGCCGGGTTC
>Ga0193702_1000478_pt1 | contig 13367 bp, 10 predicted proteins | sample U3a1metaG_FD_143060 | JGI IMG/M metagenome (GOLD analysis project Ga0193702, IMG submission 143060) | Soil microbial communities from a riparian zone of the East river system, Colorado, United States - U3a1 | ecosystem: Environmental > Terrestrial > Soil > Riparian zone | place: USA: East River... | reverse complement strand
TTGACACCTTCATCACCCGTTTCTTTTTAGCAACGGTGCGCAGGTCGCCAATAGCAATCACTACATTATCTTTTATCAGTTCAATTACCTGCCCTGTTGTTTCGCTGTCGGTGAGTTTTACCCAATCGCCGGGCTTTAGCTCCTCATCTTGCGGCGCCGTTTTTACCACGGCAGGCTTAACCGTATTTTTTTGCAGCTCGATGTTTAAGTTTTCGCGCAGGTTGCGGGTAACCTCTTTATCGGCATTACTGCTTTTAATTTCTGATATGGTGTTTTCAACAAGCTTGTTGGCATTTAAAATTATTGTTTTCGCCTGGTCTTTGGCGTCTTTAATTAATGCCTTTTTATTTTCTTCCAAATAACTCTTTAGCTTTTCATTTTCAGCAAGCAGGGCATTTACCTGTTGTTGCTGCTTGTTAAGCTTTTGCCTGGTATCAAAAATTTCTTTTTTTTCGCGCTCAAGGTCAACCAATAAAGTATCAACCTTTTTTTGGCCTGCACTGACTTTATTTTTTGCCAGGTTAAGCACATTTTGCGGCAAACCTATCTTCTGAGCTATCTCAAAAGCATAGGAGCTTCCGGGCTTCCCTACTTCAAGCATGTAAAGCGGTTTCATCTCCACATTGTTGAAAAGCATGGACGCATTCTCAATCCCTTCTGTATGGCTGGCGAAAATTTTAAGGTTTGAATAATGGGTGGTCACCATTCCCCTGACCTTTTTATGGTTTAATGATTCCAGCACAGCTTCGGCAATAGGTCCGCCAAATTGCGGGTCAGTTCCGGTACCAAACTCATCAATCAGGATCAGTGTTTTCCCGTTAGCCTGCTCCACAAAGTTCTTCATTTTTGACAGGTGGGCGCTGTAAGTGCTCAAATCGCTTTCAATCGACTGGTCATCGCCTATATCAACAAACAATTGTTTGAAAACCCCGGCAACACTCCCTTCAGCAGCCGAGATCAGCAAACCTGCCTGCACCATCATTTGCAGCAAGCCTACCGTTTTCATACAAACAGATTTACCACCGGCATTTGGGCCTGATACTACAATTATCCGCGTGCCTTCATCAATCTGAACATTTAGCGGAACAACCGTTTTCCCTTCCTTTTTAAAGTTCAGAAGTAAAAGCGGATGCCGGGCATTGGTTAATTTAAGCCGGGCATCGTTCACTACTTCGGGCATGCTGCCTTCAATATCTATAGCAAAAAGCGCTTTAGCCCTTACAAAATCAAGCTTGGTTAACAGGCTATGGTATGATAGCAAAAGCGGAACATATGGCCTTAGCTCATCCGTCAATGCCGATAATATTTTAATTATCTCGCGCCTGCGTTCAAATTCAAGGTCGCGGATCTTATTATTTAAGGTAAAAACCTCCTCCGGTTCCATGTAAACCGTTTGCCCCGAGGCCGATTCATCATGGATAAAACCCTTTAGCTTGCGTTTATTTTCAGCCAGTAATGGGATGCACAACCGGCCATCACGCACGGTTAATGAACCGTCAGCTGTCCATCCGTTTGCGGTTGCGCTTTTAAATATTACATCTATCTTTTTGCGCGCTTCCTGTTCAGCTTTGGCAATTCCCGATGTTATTTCCTGCAAATCCCTTGAAGCATTTGGCCTTATCTTTCCTTTCTGATCAATAACCAGGTCTATTTTTTTCAGGATAGCTTTCTCAATCGGCAGGTGTTCAAATAAAGCTTCCAGGTTAGGGTATTGGCCTTCGCGCTCATTAAAATATCCGATTACTGCAAACACAGTTGTAAGCGAAGCCTGCACCTGGTAAAATTCTTCCTCGCTTAAAAATGCGCCTTCAATTTTAGCCTTATTTGCAAGTGATTTTATATCAAAAAAATGATGAATGGGTAAAGGAGCATCGTTCTCCAGTATATTTTTAAACTCATTGGCCTGGTAAAGAAACTTACGAATCTGGTCGTAATTATTCATTACCTGGATCTTATCCACCATCTGCATGCCCATTTCACTCAGACAGTGCGCTTTTATAAGTTCTTTTACCTCGGTAAAACCCAGTTTATCAGTACTATTAGCCGGATAAAGCATTATTATATTTTTTTATTTAGTTCTTTTTGTTTTATCCTGTTCAATGAATCAGTTTTACGCTGTAGTTTATTTAGTGAGTCTGTTTTTTGTTTCAGATCTGCTAAGATCTGGTCATACATTTTTTGCAGCTCAGCAGGCCTGGTTGCATAATATTTATAGCTCTTGTTAAATTGGGCCGAATCGGTATGAAACCTTTTAAACAGCGCATCGTACCTGCTGGTTCCGTATTTGTTTAAACTGTCCTGCGATTGCAAAATGCCATACGTCATTCCGTCAACCAGGTGTACTTCGGTTAGCAGGCTGGTCATTTGCTTGTATTTTATAATTCCGTCAGGAGGGGTATCGCCTTTGCACGAAAATAAAAAAAGCGATACTGAAAAAAACAAGGTGATATATTTATGCATTCTGTAATTTAGCGGCATATTAATTAGGCAAATTTACGGATAAATGAGCATAGCAGAGAACATCAAAAGCTTAAAAAAAGAAACTGAACTTATAAATGTAACCTTAATAGCGGTATCAAAAACCAAACCTGCTGAAGAAGTGCTGGAAGCTTACAATACAGGACAACGCCTATTTGGCGAAAATATGGTGCAGGAGCTGGTAGAAAAGTATGAACAATTACCAAAAGATATTCAATGGCACCTTATTGGCCACCTGCAAAGCAATAAAGTAAAGTATATTGCTCCTTTCATTAGCATGATCCAGTCTGCAGACAGCCTTAAACTGCTGCAGGAAATAAATAAACACGCAGAAAAAAACAAACGCATTATTGACTGCCTGCTACAGGTTTACATTGCCGATGAAGAAACCAAATTTGGATTAGGTTTTGACGAAGTAATTGAACTATTACGGTCGGAAGAGTTTGGAGCTTTAAAACACATAAAAATCCGCGGACTTATGGGTATAGCAACCAATACCGATGTTGAAAAGCAGATAAAAGATGAGTATTACGAACTAAAAACCTTTTTCGACGGCATAAAACAAAGCTTCTTTAGGAAGGATGATGCTTTTGATACCTTATCAATGGGCATGTCGTCTGATTATAAAATAGCCATTGAACAAGGCAGCAACATGGTGCGCCTGGGCAGTACAATATTTGGAAAAAGAGTAATAAAGCACTGGAAAAACTAACACGATTTAAGGATTTGAAGGATGAGAAGGATGTTGTATTTGGATACCTTATTATCTTGCGGATTTTTAAACTAAACAATCATATTAATCATTAAAATCATATAAATCGTGTTAATAAGAATAGCTAAAAAAGAAGATTGTCCGCGTTTAATGGAATTGGTAAATGAGCTGGCGCTGTATGAAAAGGCACCTGAAGAGGTTACCGTAACTTTGCAGGAGTTTGAAGATGCAGGTTTTGGCGATAAACCTGTTTGGAAAGCATTTGTTGCTGAAGTGGATGGCGTTATAGTCGGCTTTGCCGTGTACTATATTCGTTATTCAACATGGAAGGGCAACAGGATGTACCTTGAAGATTTGATAGTAACCGAAAACATGCGCGGAAAAAAGGTGGGGAAATTATTATTCGACAGGCTAATTATAGAAGCTAAAGAATTAGGTTTTAACGGAATGTCGTGGCAGGTACTCGACTGGAACGAACCTGCAATTAATTTCTATAATAAATACGAAGCTAATATTGAAGCCGGGTGGCTTAACGCTTCCTTATCAAAAGAACAGCTTTTAAAATATTAAGGTATGAAGTCAGGCAGCCTAATTATTTGTTTATTGCTTTACATCTTACAACACTTGTTACATCCTATTCACAAATTAAACATTTACTGCGGCCAAATACGGTCATAACCCAATATATTAAATAATGCTTGTTTTTAAATTCGGAGGGGCATCGGTAAAAGATGCCGGCGGCATAGTTAACCTGGCCAATGTGGTTAAAAAATACGATGGGAATCAATTACTGATAGTAGTTTCGGCAATGGGCAAAACCACCAATGCGCTCGAAAAGCTTACTAAGGCCTATGTTGACCAGGATGACGAAGTACATGCTATTTTTGACGAGGTAAAAAAATACCACTACGATATTATTGAGGAGCTATTTGAACCTTCTGATACTATATTTAATGATGTCGCTAATACTTTTGTAGAGATTGACTGGGTAATTGAAGAAGCCCCCCATGACGATTATGATTTTATTTACGACCAGGTAGTATCCATAGGCGAACTGGTATCAACAAGGATAGTTAGCGCTTATTTAAATAAAGCCGGTGTAAAAAGCCAGTGGATTGATGTGCGGGGATATATTCATACCGACAACACCTATCGTGAAGGTATAGTGCAGTGGGATAAAACCAGAGCAAGCATCAGTACTGAAATTCCCCCGCTGTTGCAAAAGGGTGTTGTAGTTACGCAAGGTTTTTTAGGCGGAACATCTGAAAACTTCACCACCACTTTAGGTCGCGAAGGTTCAGATTATACAGCATCGATATTTGCGTCATGCCTGGGCGCTGAATCAGTAACCACCTGGAAAGATGTGCCCGGCGTATTAAATGCCGACCCTAAATTTTTTAAGGATACCATTAAATTCGATGAGCTCTCTTATTCAGAAGCCATCGAGATGACGTATTACGGCGCCACCGTAATTCACCCAAAAACTATAAAACCGCTCCAAAACGCTAAAATACCATTACTTGTTAAGCCATTTACTGACCCTGAAGAACCCGGTACGGTGATCAAAGAAAACGGACGAAATGAGTTTTTGAAGCCCGTAATTATTCTTAAGCAAAACCAGGTATTGGTCTCCTTGTCGGCTAAAGATTATTCCTTTATTTCAGAAAACCATTTGAGCGATATTTTCGGAATGTTTGCCGCCAGCCAGGCAAAAGTAAATATGATGCAAACCTCGGCCCTTAGCTTTAGTGTTTGTATTGATTTTTATGAAGACCGTTTTAAAAAGCTTTTGAAATTGCTGAACCAGGATTTCAACGTAAAATATAACCAAGGTTTAACGCTAATTACTGTGAGGCATTACTCAGCTGAATCATTGAACGAGTTAAAAGTAAATAAAACTATTTTGATGGAACAGCTTAGCCGTAATACCATACAAATGGTAGTTAAGTAACATTCCTGTTCAAAATTGTAAAAATATGTTAAACCCGGGTGCATATTATCAATTTTAGACAGCAATGGGCTATATTTAGCCCTTACATCAGGCTTAATCTAAATTCATGAAATTTATAAAGACCATTTCTATACTATCGTTATTTTTAGCTTGCTTTTATTTAACTGCCGGTGCACAGGATGTGCCCGTTTTAAATAAAATAATGACCAAAACCGCTAAGCTCTACAATGACATGCCCATTGAAAGAGTTTACCTTCATTTTGATAAGCCCTACTATGCGTTAAGCGATACCATTTGGTTCAAGGCATACCTCACCATGGATGAGCATCAGCCATCACCAATCAGCAAAATAATATATGTTGATGTCTTAACTACTAAAGATTCATTGGTGCAATCGTTAAAGATCCCGGTAAAAAACAGCGTTGCCTGGGCTGATATTCCGCTTTCCCAGTTTACCTTTAAAAAAGGAAACTACCGGGTAGTAGCCTATACAAACTGGATGAATAATTGGTCTCCTGACTATTTTTTTAACAAAAGCATTACCATTGGCGATGCCGTAAACAATAACCTGTCTACCCAGGTCGCCTTAAAAAGATCGATGGTAAACAAGTTTTCAAAGATTTCGGCGGGCATTTACTACAAAGATGATGAGGGTAAGCCTTACAGCGATAAAAAAGTAAGCTGGACAGTTGAAAAAGACTACGATGAATTGATAAAAGGAAAGGGCGTGACCGATAAAAATGGATTTATTGATATCAGCTTTACCAATACAAAAAACTTAGGATTGGATTCTGCCGCCTTAATTACTGTAATTGATAGAGGCGATAGAAAACAAGGCACCAGTAAATTTGCTTTAAAATCTGTTTCCAGGCCAAATGATATGCAATTTTTCCCGGAAGGCGGGCAACTGATAAGCGGCATCCCTTCAAAAATAGCTTTTAAAGCTTTAAAGCCCGATGGCCTTGGTATTGATGTAAAAGGTACCATTACTGACAATACCGGTAAAACAGTAGCAGAATTTACCTCTTCGCACCTGGGAATGGGCTTTTTTCAGCTAACGCCTGAGGATGGGAAAACCTACACCGCCAATGTAGCTTTTGCAGACGGAACTGCCGCAACCCCTGACCTGCCCAAAGTACTTGCTGATGCAACAACAGTAAATATTGATAATGCTGATCCGGATGTTTTAAAGATAAAATTATTGTCAGACGCTGCATTTGTAAAGGAAAACGAGGGTAAAACATTTTTCATACTGGCAAAATCAGCTGGTGTAATCGCTTTTGCCGCTCAAACCAAATTACAAAACCAGGTTTACACAGCCTCCGTTCCAAAAAGTAAATTCCCTACCGGTATTGCACAGATAACACTTTTTTCGGATGACGGCGAGCCATTGAGCGAACGGATAGCTTATATAATGCACAATGACCAGCTAAATCTATCTGTTGCCAGCGACCATCCTGATTATACTACCAGGCAAAAGGTTAAGCTAAACATTACCGCTAAAAATAATGACAAACCGGTTGAAGGGAATTTTTCGGTAACAGTTATTGATGATGCCAAAGTTCCGTTTGATGAAAACTCAGAAACTACTATTTTATCATACCTGCTGTTAACATCCGATATCAGCGGATACATTGAAAAACCAAATTATTATTTCAATCATCCTGATGCCAAAAAGCTGGCAGATCTGGACGTTTTATTGCTGACACAGGGTTACCGCCGCTTTTCATACGATGGGATAATGAATGACAAATATCCGCCAATCAACTTTTTGCCTGAGCAGGGGATCACACTTACCGGAACATTGCGTGCCTCAAATGGTATGGCTATCAATAATGGAAACATCAGCCTGAAAATTAAAGATAAAAACTATAATGCAACCGCAGTTACTGATGCCGATGGTCGTTTCAGGTTCCCTAATCTTTTATTTTCAGACTCAACACAGGTATTCTTAAGCGCCCGCAACAACGTACGCGCAAGTGACCTTGTTTTAACTGTTGACGGTGATCCTTATCAAAAAATTTCGGTAAACCCTGCTGCACCTGATGAAATAATGAATATTGACAGTACGCTGAGCCCCTATTTAAAAAACAGCAAAGTGCAGGCCAATAATTCGCATATTTTAAAAGAGGTAGTTATTAAGGATACGCGGATTAAAAAAACAATTACTCATAAAGATTATAGTAGTTTATCTAGCCTGAGCAGCGAACCGGATCACCTGGTTACCCCTAATATGCTGCAGGGCTGCAATAACCTTTTAGATTGCCTCAAGGTTTTTGCCACAGGTATGATCTTTGAAAATGATAACTTTTACGTTATGCGTGATTACAATGCCGGTAAAAGAGTTGCAGCCCAGGTTTTTGTGAAGGGAATGCCGGTGGATGTTAATTATTTATCAAACATGACAGCTGATGGCATTGAATCGGTAGAGGTGTTTTTAAAAGATGAGCTTGGTTTGGTAAACAGCGCGTACAATTCTAACGGTGCAATTGTTGTTAATTTGAAAAAAGCCCCCGAAGGCGAGAAAATAACTTTAGCCCAGCTTAGGGATTTAATCCCGCCTAAAAACGAGATCACTTTCACACCCAAAGGATATGTTGTAAAAAGATCATTCTACATGCCAAGGTACAGCGGCCCAAGGGCGCTCCAGCCAAACCAAATAGACACCAGGACCACAATTTACTGGAACCCCAATATTATAACTGATCCAACCGGTACCGCTTCATTTGAGTATTTTAATGCCGATGGAAAAGGAACTTACCGCGCTATAATTGAGGGTATGGATAAAGATGGCAATATAGGCAGGCAATTATTTAAGTATACTGTGAAATAATTTGTTGGAAGGTTGGAACGTTGTAAGGTTTTATTAACCGTTCTAAACGTTCCAACCTTACAACATTGCAACTTTACAACAACAAAAATGAGCAAACTAACCCCATTCCATGTAGCCGTTCCGGTTTATGACCTTGACGAATCAAGAAAGTTTTACAGGGAGGTTTTAGGCTGCAGTGAAGGTCGCAGCTCAGACCAATGGACAGATTTTAACCTATTCGGACATCAGTTTGTTATTCATTTAAAACCAAGGCCTGCTGAACAGGCTCAACATCATTTTAACCCCGTTGACGGGCACGATGTTCCGGTACCGCATTATGGTGTTGTTTTGGAGTGGGATGAATGGCATAAACTGGAAGAAAGATTAAGAAGCCATAACGTAAAATTTGTAATTGAGCCCTACATCCGCTTTAAAGGCTTACCAGGTGAGCAGGCCACTCTCTTTTTTTTAGATCCATCGGGCAATGCGCTTGAATTTAAATCGTTTAAAGATTTTGGTCAGCTATTTGCTGTATAGGCAACCAGTTACCGGTAATAATAGTATTAGTTAATAACAATACCTTTATTAAGTAAATTTGGTTTATGGATGTACAAGAAGTTGAGCGCCTGATAAAGATCAGTAAGGAACATCCCTTAATGCCGGAGACCTATATCCCCTGGCAATTGGAACCAGCAGCTGAAGATATCTTTTTGCCCGAAATACTGACTTCGCTACAGGGTCTTGAAATATATGATACCCTCACCCCTGCCCAGAAATTAGATCTCGGCAGGCAGGAATTAGTACAGGTGATAGCCTCCTATGCCTGGGGCGAGTGCCTGTTTTGTCTTTTTATGACAAGGCATATCCTTACGCTCCCCTTAGATAATGTTGAACACCGCTTTTTATTAAGGGAACTGATTGAAGAATTCAGGCACCAGGAAATGTTTGGGCAGGCTATTGCTAAAATAGGCGGCAGCCCCATCCGGCAATCCGGGATGCATAAGTTTTTCGGCGAGTTCAGTAATAAATATTTACCGGCTGATTATCTGTTTATGGGGAGCGTATCTGTTGAACTGGTTACTGATGTTTACGGAAACTATGCTCGTCGGGCGCCAAATATCTACCCGGTATTAAAAAAAATGTTCGACCTGCATAACATTGAAGAAGGGCGGCATATCCTTTTCACAAAAAGCCTTTTAAAAGAATATGCCGAAAAAGCAGGCTATATTAAACGGAGCTTATACAGCTTTGTAATTTTATTTAATATCCTGTTTGTTCGCACCATGTATGTAAAAAAGGAGATCTATGAACGCATAGGCCTTGAAAACCCTGAACAGGCATACAAACTGGCATCAGCAAATTTCAAAAAGAAATTCAGCGAAACCTGCCTCAAGGATATTATAAACTTTGTTGACAGCTGGAAAGGCTTTAACAATACCACCCGCTGGGCATGGCGCTGGATTCTGGGGGCTAAAGTTTAACTCAGCAGCCCCGCATTATCTTTCAATGCAACTCCGGATAGTTTTCTTTTAAAGGACTCATTAATTAAGTAAAAGATCTTTTCCGCAGCCTGTTTGTACTTCAACCCCTCTTTCCTGATGTTTGAAATGCAGTTCCGCGATTCATCTGTTAATCCCGGTTGCGGGTTATAGGTAAGATAAGCGCCCATACTGTCTGCCGAGCTTAATCCGGGCCTTTCCCCTATTAATAGTACGGATAATTTTGCATTTAAGCCTGATGCAATATCATCACCAATGGCAACCCTGCCCTGTTCTACAAGGCAAAGCGGGGCTACACTTATTTTTGCGGCGGCGAGCAGTGGGATCAGGATCTTTAATAACCCGGGTGCATTTTCATTTACCGCAGTAGCTGAAAGTCCGTCAACTATTATTATTGCCACATCAGGACTTGTAATAAAACCCGTTAGTAGCTCTTTTGATTCATCGCTTAACAGCCTGCCTAAATCCGGGCGCTTTAAATACTTTTGGCGGTTTGTTGCCTGGCTGTGTACATGAAATACCGGCAATTCAAATCCCTTAAACATATTGATCAATCCGTCAACATCTAAAGTAGAATATACCGCATCCCGCGCATGAGCGTGCGCCAGCTTAAACTCCATCGATTGTTTTAAAGGAATACTATTCCCTACCCTACCAATGGCTATCCTTGCGGCGGTAAACTCCTTCAGGGAAATTAATGGATCGGGAATTGATAACTTATCCTTCATAGTAATCCTGATATTAGCTTATGGGACGGATTAACCTGTAACAGGCTTCCCTCATCATCTGTAATACCTTGTTTTATCAGCCATCGCTCAAATTCAGGCGCCGGCTTAAGGCCTAAAGTTTTTCGTAAATATAAAGCATCATGAAAGGAGGTGGATTGATAGTTAAGCATAATATCGTCCGATCCAGGGATTCCCATTATGAAGTTGCACCCGGCAACGCCTAATAAGGTCAGCAGGTTATCCATATCATCCTGATCAGCTTCGGCATGGTTGGTATAGCAAACATCAACACCCATTGGCAATCCAAGCAACTTACCGCAAAAATGATCCTCTAAAGCTGCCCTTATAATTTGTTTGCCGTCATATAAATATTCAGGCCCGATAAAACCAACTACTGTATTGACCAGTAATGGTTTATATTTCCGGGCAATAGCATAAGCCCGCGCCTCGCAGGTTTGTTGATCAACACCGTGGTGCCCATTTGCAGAAAGCTCACTCCCCTGCCCGGTTTCAAAATACATTACATTTTGCCCTATTGTACCGCGATTAAGGGAAAGTGTAGCCTGGTAAGCCTCATCAATTAATGCAAGGTTGATCCCAAAACTGGAATTGGTTTTTTCTGTGCCGCCAATCGACTGAAAGCAAAGGTCTACCGGAGCTCCCTGGTTCACAAGGTCAATGGTTGTGGTAAGATGACTTAATATGCACGACTGTGTAGGGATCTCAAACTGCTGCCGCAGGGTATCTATTAAATTCAGCAGGTTCAAAACTGCGGCAGGACTGTCCGTAGCCGGGTTAATGCCAATACAGGCATCGCCGCTGCCATACAGCAAACCATCAATAATACTGGCTGCAATCCCTTTAGGATCGTCAGTTGGGTGATTAGGCTGCAGCCGGGTTGAAAAATGCCCTTTTAGACCGATAGTATTGCGAAATGCAGTAACTACCTCACATTTTTTTGCTACCGCGATAAGGTCCTGATTGCGCATTAACTTTGATACCGCAGCAGCCATTTCAGGCGTGATGCCGGCTTCAACAGATCTTAAAACTACGGTATCCGTTCCATTACTTAACAGCCAATCTCTAAAATCGCCTACCGTAAAGTGGCTTATCAAACTAAACGAAGCAGCATCGTGACCATCAATTATTAACCGGGTTATTTCATCCTGCTCATAAGGGATGATCGCTTCATTCAAAAAAGTTTTTAAAGGCACATCTGCAAGCGCTATCTGGGCAGCCACCCTTTCCTCATAACTTTCTGCGCACACCCCTGCCAGCACATCGCCTGTCCGGTATGGCGAAGCCTTAGCCAGTAGTGTTTTCAGATCGTTAAACCTGTAAACTTTATTACGTATGGTGAAGCTGTACACGATTTAAGGATTTAATTTATTTACAGGATTAAAAAATGCTCTATTTGTTACCAGTGTAATCATTCAACAATAACCGGTGAGGTCATAAATTCCTCTTCCAATTTTAGTTTATGTTTTCCCATCAGTATAAATATTATAACCGCTATGGCCAATCCCCCAAAAAATATCAGGCTTAACTCTCCATAAAACCAAATCATGGTAATTAATACGATTGCCGATATTACTAAAGCTATTGCCGGAAAAACCGGGAAAAATGGCGCAACAAAAGGGCGCTCCAAAGCCGGTTCCTTTTTGCGTAGTATAAACAAGCTTATCATACTCATCATATACATTAAAATTGCGCCCATAACTGATATAATTACCACATCGCCAGTGGTACCTGTATAAAGGGCTATAAAGCTGATAAAGCCCCCGGCAATAATGGCCCAGTGCGGGGTTTTAAATTTATGGTTAATTATTGATAACCAGACCGGTAAATAGCCGCTCCGAGCCATAGCAAATACCTGCCTTGATGATGCCAGTATAGTGCCATGAAATGAGGCTATGAGTCCAAATAGCCCAATACTGGCAAAGATCTTGGTAAGGCTGCTTGCTTTGCCCAATACAATGCTTATCGCTTCGGGTAAAGGGTAATCAAGTTCACTTAATTTGCGCCAGTCACTAATACCACCGGTAAATATCATTACGCCAAATGCTAAAAATATTAATGTTGCCAGCCCTGAGATATATCCCTTAGGAATGTTCCGTTTGGGATCCTTAACTTCCTCTGCAACCATTGCAACTCCTTCAATGGCCAGGTAAAACCAAACGGCATACGGCAGCGCAGGAAAAATACCCGTCCAGCCTGATGGCATCGGGTGGCTTAAAAAATTATCAGCCTTAAAATGAGGGGCTACTATCACAAGGTAAAACAATAATTCGGCAACAGCAAGCAGGGTGATAACTAAGGAAAACATTGCTGATTCCTTTACACCCAAAATATTTATTATTATAAAAACCACATTAAAAAACAGCGCCGAATACAATACCGGGATCTCAGGATTTAAAAAATGAAGATATGCTCCCAACCCAAAGGCTATTGCCGGTGTAGCGAACAGAAAATCTATTAAAGTAGCATAACCGGCTATCAGTCCGCCAAAAGGCCCCAATGCCCTGTAAGCATAGGCAAACGCCCCGCCTGCATGCGGAATTGATGTTGTTAACTCTGTATAGCTGAAAATAAAAGTTATGTACATAACTGTAACCACTACAGCGGCTATAAGAAAGCCAATTGTACCTGCATATTTCCAGCCCAGGTTCCATCCAAAATATTCGCCGGAAATAACTAAGCTTACTGCAATGGCCCAAAGGTGCACAGGCTTTAATACTCTCTTTAACTGTTCTTTTTTTGTATCCGTCATTCCAATATAAGGCCGTTTTTATTACCGCCTTAAAATAGGGAAAGCATGCGTTATTTCAAAATGGCTAAGTGTTATGTATTTATTATGCGAATGTGTTAGAAATTATATTAAACTTAACAGTAAGTAAATATAAAATTGTTAAAACACGATTATCTTTACGGTGTTGCATAATTACAGAATGACACGTAATTTTACAATAAGATCATGTTAAATATTAATATTTCGTTAAATAGTAATTCGAATCTTAATTTCTCTACCTTTGAGGAATACGGGATTCCCGCCCCGCCTAACGGTGTTGATGCTGAGATAAATAACGATGTAATATTAAAGTTTGAAGATGAAGAGGAGGCGATTATTTACTCGGAACAATTAGCAAATCTATCTAACGAACTAAATGATAAGCAATCGCCACAATAT
>Ga0193702_1000477_pt1 | contig 13372 bp, 8 predicted proteins | sample U3a1metaG_FD_143060 | JGI IMG/M metagenome (GOLD analysis project Ga0193702, IMG submission 143060) | Soil microbial communities from a riparian zone of the East river system, Colorado, United States - U3a1 | ecosystem: Environmental > Terrestrial > Soil > Riparian zone | place: USA: East River... | reverse complement strand
GCGGGTGCTGGGCGTGCTGGTGGCCGGACGCCAGCATCAGGTGCTGCTCGAACGCATCCTCGGCATCGTGGCGCGCGCGTTCGAGCAGAACCGCGGCTACATCCGCCAGAAAGTGCATGAGAACAGTCCGCGCTGGATGCCGCGCGCGCTCGACGAGAAATTCTTCGAACGCCTGATCGAGGGCATCGAGAGCATCCTGGCCGAGATCCAGGCCGAGGACAGCGAGTGGCGCGAACGGTTCGAAGCCGCCACCCACGAGCTGATCGACAAGCTGTCCACCTCGCAGGACTACGAAGACCGGCTGCGCGCCATGCTCTCCAACAGCCTCGGCCATCCGCTGTTCCTGGCCTACCTGCAAGACCTGTGGCAAGACATCCGCCAGCGCCTGCTGGCCGACACCACGGCGCCCGATTCGCGCACCGCGGCGTGGCTGGCGGCCGCGCTGCTCGCGTTCGGCCGCGCGCTGGAGCAGGACGCGGCGATCCGCGCGCGCCTCAACCAGTGGCTGCGCGCGATCGCGGCCGACGCCATCGTCGAGCGGCGCGCGGTGATCGCCGCGGTGGTGCGGCGCGTGATCCACAGCTGGGATGCCGACACCGTCGCCCAAAAATTCGAACTGTATGTCGGCCGCGACCTCCAATACATCAGGGTGAACGGCACGCTGGTCGGCGGCAGCGTTGGCTTGCTGCTGTACCTCGTGTCGCTGGCATTCTGAGTCGCACCGGCGCGCCGGCGACTCCTCGCGAGGGGTCAACCGTTGGGGCGCATAAGAAATTTCTCACCTGTGGCGCGGCGGCTGTACGCAACGATTATTTCTGGCGAAAGCGCATCGGTGAGGGATATCTCCGAGGTGTAATGACTGGCAAAGGTGGTGGTCAACTCCCTGGTCGCCCGATCGCGGAGACGCTGCGCCGTCGCGGGGTCGATCTTCTCGTAGAACCAGGTCATCAGCCAGCCGCCGACGCCCCATGCCATACCGAGATTACCTTCGAGCACCTTTGGGCCTGGGTTCAGCATGCCGTAGATATAAACCTGCTTGTGTACCGATGAGCCGTAACGACTGTAGCTCTCTGCTTTGGCGGCGAGCGCCTCCTCCATGGCGCGCACGATGGTCGCCGCCATCGTTCCGCCACCGATCGCGTCGAACGCCAGGGTGGCCTCGGTCTCCGCTACCGCTTCGACCAAATCGCGTTGGAAGCCAGGGGACGTGCTGTCCAGAACGTGCTTGGCGCCGAGCTGCCGGAGGATGTCCACCTGTGCTTGATTGCGGACGATGTTCACCAGCGGGATCTGGTCCTTGAGGCAGACTCGATTGAGCATCTGCCCGAGATTGGAGGCGGCGGCGGTGTGGACCAGAGCGCGGTGCCCTTCGCGGCGCATCGTCTCGACCATACCAAGCACGGTGAGGGGATTAATGAAAGCCGACGCTCCCTCGCGCGCCGAAACGCCATCGGGCAATACAAAGCACTCCGCAGCTTTCACCACGCGGTACTGAGCATACATTCCCAGCGGGCTACGCGCCGCCACCGTGCGTCCGATGAGCGCTTGCATCTCCGAGCCCGCATCGACCACCACGCCTGCGCCCTCGTTACCGGCCGGCAGCGCTCGATCCAGTCTTGCCTCAAGCCCCGACATACGTTCCAACGGGATGCTTGCGGAGGCGGTCGGACGCGCCGGCGTTCCGCCCGCTTGAATATTGGCCGGATCGGCCGGCCCAAGGAGCAGGATGATGTCCGAGGGATTGAGCGGAGCGGCGTCGACCCGGACAACAAGCTCGTCCGCGGCTGGCTTCGGCACAATCACCTCCTCGAGCCAGAGTTCTAGCCGGGCCTCGGAAGTGATCTTGGTACGTAATTCCAGACTACTGATAGGGGGCATCGTGATCGCCTCGTTTACGGTGTGTTTACGGCTGATGGCGGTGATCGCTTTCTCGCTGCATGCCGAAGCAAGACAAGATGAATAACGAACGATCCTTACCGGATTCTAATAGATTGTGATGAAGCGTGCTGACCAGCAAGCGGTGGCGATATCGCACTGGCCGCGCGTGCGGTGACGCGGCAAAGTTCCCGGGCCAGCAAGGCATTGTTTGATGCATCTCAGGCGCGATCGCGATAGCTGATCCAGCCGTTTCCAGTCGGACTCGGCAGTCAGTTTCGCGTAAGGCGGGCAGCCGTAGGATGGATTGAACCGGGGTCGCACTCCCTACTGGGCGAGCCGGTAAGTCTTTCCATCGGAGGCAGCCATGAAAATCGCAGACCAGTTGAGCCGCGCAGCGCCGGCGGACGTCCACCTTGCGCCGCGCATCGTCCTCGCGCTCGCGCTGTGTTGCGGGATCCTGCTGGCCGGCTGCCAGCGCAACGAGCGCCTGCCGGTGGACCAGTTCAACAAGCTCGAAGGGCCGACGCGCGACGTCGCGGTCGAGCTGCACGAAGGCACCAATATGGCGGCCGCGCCTTCGCCGGACGGCAAGCGCATCGTGTTCAGCGCCCAGGGCGCGCTGTGGATCATGGCGGCCGGCGGCGGGCCGGCCACGCGCCTGACGAGTTGGGAACTGGAACCGACCGCGCCGGTATGGTCGCCCGACGGCCAGACCATCGCCTTCCAGAACTACGCGCCGGAAGGCAATTACCACATCTGGACCATCGCGCCGAACGGGCGCAAGCTCGCCGAAATCACCACCGGCCCCTACGACGACCGCGAGCCGGCCTGGCTGCCCGACGGCAGCGGCTTGGTGTTCTCGTCGGACCGCGGCAACGACGGCCAGTACAAGATCTGGCGCGTGGCGCTGGCCAGCAAGGCGCTGGCGCAACTGACCAGCGGCAGCGGCGCCGAGAGCAATCCGGTGGTCTCGCCGGACGGCAAGCGGCTCGCCTATGCCGACAGCCTCAGCGGCAACGTGTACACGCTCGCGCTGGGCGGCGCGGCCGCGCCGGTGCTGGTCGCGCCCGGCACCGCGCCGGCCTGGACCCCGGACGGCGCCACGCTGGTGTACCAGGACGCCGCGCGTCAGCTGGTGCTGAACGGCGCCGCGATCACCGCCAATGAAGACCTGTTTCCGTTCCCGGTGCGCTACCTGCCGGACGGACGCTTCCTGTACACCGCGGACGGCAAGATCCGCCTGCGCAATGCGGCCGGGGCAGGGCGCACCGACATCCCGTTCAGCGCCGTGATCGCCTTGCGGCGGCCGGTGATCGCCAAGCCCAAGGACCGCGGCTTCGACAACTACGGGCCGCGCGCGGTGATGGGCATCAGCGCGCCGGCCATGTCGCCGGACGGCAAGAGCATCGCCTTCGTCGCGCTGAACGACGTGTGGGTGATGACGATCGGCCAGGCGCCGCAGCGGCTGACCGACGACACCGACCGCGACGGCAATCCGCAATGGACGCCGGACGGCAGCACAGTCTATTTCTCGTCCGAGCGCGGCAATGCCGGCCAGCTGGCGATCGACCAGGTGGTGGTGGCGACCGGCGTGCGCACGCGGCTGGCTGCGCTGGCGGGACGCTCGATGGTCACGCCCAAGATGTCGCCGGCCGGCGACCGCATCGCCTACACCACCTTGTCGGGCCAGCTCGAGATCTGGACCATCGCGAGCCGTAGCGCCGAAGTGATCCTGCCTTCGCTCAGCACCCAGGTGAGCACGCCGTCGTGGACGCCGGACGGCCGGCGCATCGTGCTGGTCGACAATGAGCGCATCAACAACCGTTTCCGCGAGGGCTACAACAAGCTGCGCGTGATCGACCTCGCCAGCCGCACTGCGCGCCTGTATGCGGTGGCGCCGGCGCCGCGCCAGATCTCGGAGCGCGACGAGGGCGCGGCCGTGCTGTCGCCGGACGGCAGCCGGGTCGCCTTCATCATGGACTCGCTGCTGCATGTGATGCCGGTGAATGCCGACGTGTCGCCGGCCGGCCCGGCGGTCGCGATCACCAGCGAGGCGGCCGACTTGCCGAGCTGGGCGGGCGACTCGCGCACCATCCTGTACAAGGCCGCCAACAAGCTCAAGACCGTGCAGCTCGACAGCGGCGCGTCGGCCGAGATTCCCGTCAGCCTGCAATGGCGCCAGGCGGTGCCGGCCGGGACTACGCTGGTGCACGCCGGCGCGTTGTGGGACGGACTCCATCCCGCGCTGCAGCTCGACGTCGACATCCTCCTCAGCGGCAACCGGATCGCCTCGATCCAGCCGCACCGGGCCGGATCGGAAAACAGCGCGACCCGCTTCATCGACGCCAGCGGGCTGACCGTGATGCCGGGCCTGATCGATCCGCACGTGCATCCGCTGACCTTGTACCAGGGCGGGCAATTCGGCCAGATCGCGGCACTGATGCTGTCGTACGGGCTGACCTCCACCCAATCGGTGGCCGGGCCGTTGCACCAGAGCGTTGAGATGCGCGAGGCGCTGGAGGCGGGGCGGCTGATCGGGCCGCGCCTGTTCATGTCGCCGCCGCTGTGGGAAGGCAACCGCCTGTTCTACAGCTTCGCGCGCAGCTTGCGCACGCCCGAGGTGGCCGACCTCGAGATCGCCAAGGCCAAGGTGATGGGTGCCGACTTCCTCAAATCGTATGTGCGGGCGCCGATTCCCATCATGGCGCGCATCGCGCAGGGCGCGCTCGACCTCGGGGTGCCGAGCGGGACCCATTTGATCCAGCCGGGCGCGGCGGCCGGGCTGGGCGGCACCACGCACTTGTCGGCCACGCAGCGCATGGGGTATGGCTGGTCGAAGTCCTTCGTGCGCGCGATTACCTACCAGGACGCGGCCGACATCTACGGCAAGGCCGACTTCCACCTGATCGACACGTTGTTCTCGGCCGGGGCCTTGTCGGCGCTGGATCCGTCGATCCTGGCGAGCGAGCGTTTCATCCTGGTGCCGCCGAATTTCATCGCGGGCTTGCAGAATGCGCAGCCGCCGACCGCGACCCAGACCAACGGCATCCTGAACGATGTCGCGCAGCAGACCAAGGTGCGGGCGACGGGCGCGCTGGTGGCGAACGGCACCGATTCGCCGCTGGTGGTGCCGGGCATTTCGCTGCACCTGAATTTGCGCGCCGCAGGACTACTGCAAGGCAATTTTCAGGCGCTGCAATCGGTGACGATCGACGCCGCGCGGATCGCCTTCGTCGACAAGGACCTGGGGTCGCTGGAGGTGGGTAAGCTGGCCGACCTGATCGCGGTGCGCGGCAATCCGCTGCTCGACCTGAAGGCCGCGGCCGAGGTGGCGCTGGTGATCAAGAACGGCAATGCGTTCACGCAGGCGCAGATTCTCGCGCCGTTCCGCACGCCGCCCGCGCTGGCCGCGCGGCGCGCATCGATCGACGCCTACCAGCGGTACTGCCGTGAGCACGAGGCCCAGTGCGACAGCGCCGCAACCCATGCCCACTAAAAAAACCGGGGTCAGTGCCGACATTCGGACACAAGCTCAACAGGTGCGCCTGTTGAGCTTGTGTCCGAATGTCGGCACTGACCCCGGTTTTGCGTACGCGAGGACGACGTGGCGTCAGATTACTTCGAGGACGATCTTGCCGACGTGGGCGCCGGCTTCCATCAGCGCGTGCGCTTGCGCGGCTTGCTCCAGCGGATAGGTCTTGTAGATCACCGGCTTGATCGCGCCGCTGCCGATTAGCGGCCACACCCGCTCGCGCAGCTTCGCCGCGATCGCGGCCTTGAATGCCACCGGCCGCGGCCGCAGCGTCGAGCCGGTCACCGTCAGCCGCCGCAGCAGGATCTGCCCGAGGCTCACCGTCGACTTGCCGCCGCCCAGCAGCGCGATGAATACCAGCCGGCCATCGTCGGCCAGGCAGGCGATCTCGCGCGGCACATAGTCGCCGCCCACCATGTCGAGGATCACGTCGACCCCCTTGCCGCCGGTCGCGGCCTTGACCACGTCGCTGAACTCCTCGGTGCGGTAGTTGATGCCGCGCTCTGCGCCCAGCGCTTCGCAGGCGCGGCACTTGTCGTCCGAACCGGCGGTCGCGAATACGCGATGGCCGAGCGCCGCGGCGAGCTGGATCGCGCTCACGCCGATGCCCGAGGTGCCGCCCTGGATCAGCAGGGTCTCGCCCTCGGCCAGCGCGGCGCGGTCGAACACATTGCTCCAGACCGTGAAGAAGGTCTCCGGCAGCGAGGCCGCCTGCAGCGGCGTCAGGCCGGCCGGAATCGGCAGGCACAGCGGCGCCGGCGCGGCGCAGTACTCGGCATAGCCGCCGCCTTGCACCAGCGCGCACACCATCTCGCCCAGCCGCAGGCCGCTGTCGCCGAGATCGCCGCCGACGATTTCGCCTGCCACTTCCAGCCCCGGCAAGTCGGACGCGCCGGGCGGCACCGGATAGTTGCCGGTGCGCTGGAGCACGTCGGGCCGGTTCACGCCCGCCGCGTGCACCTTGATCAGCACTTCACCGGCCTTCGGCTGCGGCATCGGCCGTTCGCACAGCTGCAGGACATCGGGCGGGCCCGGCTGGGTGATTTCAATTGCACGCATACTTGTTCCTTTTTAAATGGTGGCGAGCTTACAAGCTGGCCCACCTATGTTGCCATGACCTCAGTCAAGTTTGCAATTTCCCCCGCCGCAGCGGGCGATCTGGTTAAAATTGACCGCGGTCAATGAGCGGCGCCGCGGCCGCTCGCTATGATAAAAACGACATGAAGCATACCAAACCCTATCACTTAGCACCAAGCTTGCAGCAGTAGTGCATAATTAAAACAGAACCTCACTAGCCGGAGATACCGCATCATGAGTAAAGCATTGGAAGGCGTCCGCATCCTGGACTTCACACACGTCCAGTCCGGACCCACTTGCACCCAGCTGCTGGCCTGGTTCGGCGCCGACGTGATCAAGGTCGAACGCGCAGGCGAAGGCGACGCCACGCGCATGCAGTTGCGCGACATCCCGGATGTCGACAGCCTGTACTTCACCATGCTCAATCATAACAAGCGTTCGATCACGCTGAACACCAAGAAGCCGGCCGGCAAGGAAGTGCTGGAAACCCTGATCAAGGATTGCGACGTGCTGGTCGAGAATTTCGCCCCCGGCGCGCTCGACCGCATGGGCTTTTCCTGGGAACGGATCCAGGAACTGAACCCGAGCATGATCGTCGCCTCGGTCAAGGGCTTCGGTCCCGGCCCTTACGAACACTGCAAGGTGTACGAGAACGTGGCCCAGTGCGCCGGCGGCTCGGCCGCCACCACCGGCTTCGACGACGGCCCGCCGATGGTCACCGGCGCCCAGATCGGCGACAGCGGCAGCGGCTTGCACCTGGCGCTCGGCATCGTCACCGCGCTCTACCAGCGCAAGAGCACCGGCCGCGGCCAGAAGGTGCAGACCGCGATGCAGGACGCGGTGCTGAACCTGTGCCGCGTCAAGCTGCGCGACCAGCAGCGCCTCGAGCGCAACGGCGTGATGGAAGAATATCCGCAGTACCCGAACGGCGAATTCGGCGAATCGGTGCCGCGCGCGGGCAACGCCTCGGGCGGCGGCCAGCCGGGCTGGATCCTCAAGTGCAAGGGCTGGGACACCGACCCGAACGCCTATATTTACTTCGTCAACCAGGCTCCGGTGTGGGGCTCGGTGTGCAAGGTGATCGGGCGCGAGGAGTGGATCACCGATCCCGATTACGCCACCCCGCGCGCGCGCCTGCCGCGCCTGATGTCGATCTTCGCCACGGTGGAGGAATGGACCAAGACCTTGAGCAAGTTCGAGGTGATGGACATCCTGAACAAGTACGACGTGCCTTGCGGCCCGATCCTGTCGATGAAGGAAATCGCCGAGGAGCCCTCGCTGCGCGCGACCGGCACCATCGTCGAAGTCGACCATCCGGAGCGCGGCAAGTACCTCACGGTCGGCAATCCGATCAAGCTGTCGGACAGCCCGACCGAGGTGACCCGCTCGCCGCTGCTGGGCGAGCACACCGACGAGGTGCTGTCCCAGCTCGGCTACAGCGCCGCGCACATCGCGATGCTGCGCGAGGAAGACGTCATCTGACCCGGGTCCAGTAGCCCGGCTGGGCGTAGGTCGACTTCAAGGCATCGATGAAGAAGCGCACCTTGGCCGGCAGGTGGCGCTGTTGCATGTAGACCGCCATGATGTCGTAGTCGGGCAGGGCGAATTCGTCGAGCACCGTGATCAATTCGCCGGCCGCCAGCTGGGTCTGGATCTCCCAGGTCGAGCGCCACGCCAGGCCGATGCCTTCGCTGGCCCAGCGGTGCAGCAGTTCGCCGTCGTTGCAGTCCAAATTGCCGTTGACCCGGATCGTGACCGGCTTGCCGCCCTCCTGGAAGTACCAGCCGCGCTGCTGCCCGCCCTGCAGGTTGAAGGCCAGGCAGTTGTGCTTGGCGAGCTCGTCCAGCGCGTGCGGAATGCCGTTGCGCTCGAAGTATTCGGGCGTGCCGCACACCACGCGCCGGTTGGTGGCCAGCTTGACCGCCACGAAATTCGGATCGAGCACGCCGCCGATCCGGATCCCCACGTCGTAGCCCTCGCGCACCAGGTCCACCACATGGTCGGTCAGGTTGAACGAGATCTGCACCTGCGGATTGGCCTCGACGAAGGCCGGCGCATGCGGCGCCACGTGCAGCCGCCCGAATGCGGCCGGCGCCGACACGATCAGGTGGCCGGTCGCCCGGTGCCGGCCGGCCGACACGATGGTCTCGGCGAAGTCGATCTCGGCCAGCAGCTTGCGGCAATGGTCGAGGAACACGGCGCCCTGTTCGGTCAGGGTCAGGTGGCGCGTGGTGCGGTGCATGAGCTTGACGCCCAGCCGCTTCTCCAGCGCGTCGATGCGCCGCCCCAGCATCACGGGGGTGATGTTCTGTTCCAGCGCCGCGCGCGCCAGGCTGCCCTTTTCAACCACATCGACGAACGCGGTCATTTGCTTGAGTTTATCCATGTCATGATTATTCCATACTCCACGTATCGAATAAACCGATATTTTGTCGTCTTATCAGGGGGCGCTTTCGGGGCTACCATGCAAGCATTCATTAATCTTTTGGGTCTGGAGAATTGACATGGCAAAAATGACTGCGGCGGAAGCAGCTGTCCACGTGATGGAAAAAGAAGGCATCAGCGTCGCCTTCGGCGTCCCGGGTGCGGCGATCAATCCTTTGTATGCTGCACTGCGCAAACGCGACAGCATCCGGCACATCCTGGCGCGCCACGTCGAGGGCGCGTCGCACATGGCCGAGGGCTACACCCGGGCCAAGGCGGGCAATGTCGGCGTGTGCATCGGCACCTCGGGTCCGGCCGGCACCGACATGATCACCGGCCTGTACTCGGCCCAAGCCGATTCGATACCTATCCTTTGCATTACCGGCCAGGCGCCGCGCGCCCGGATCTACAAGGAAGACTTCCAGGCGGTCGATATCGAGTCGATCGCCAAGCCGGTCACCAAATGGGCGGTCACGGTGCGCGAGCCGGCCCTGGTGCCGCGCGCCTTCCAGCAAGCCTTCCACCTGATGCGCTCGGGCCGCCCCGGTCCGGTGCTGATCGACCTGCCGTTCGACGTGCAAGTCGCGATGATCGAATTCGACCCGGACACCTACGAGCCGATGGAAGTCTACAAGCCGAAAGCCTCGCGCGCCCAGGTCGAAAAAGCGCTCGACATGCTGAACAAGGCCGAGCGTCCGCTGATCACCGCCGGCGGCGGCATCATCAACGCCGACGCCTCCAAGCTGCTGGTCGAATTCGCCGAGATCACCGGCGTGCCCGTGATCCCGACCCTGATGGGCTGGGGCTGCATCCCGGACGATCACCCGCAGATGGCGGGCATGGCCGGCCTGCAGACCAGCCACCGCTACGGCAACGCGACGGTGCTGGCGTCGGACTTCATGCTCGGCATCGGCAACCGCTGGGCCAACCGCCACACCGGCAGCGTCGAAGTGTTCACCAAGGGCCGCACCTTCGTCCACGTGGATATCGAGCCGACCCAGATCGGCCGCGTGTTCGGTCCCGATTACGGCATCGTGTCGGACGCCAAGGCGGCGCTCGAGCTGTTCGTCGAAGTGGCGCGCGAATGGAAGGCGGCCGGCAAGCTGGAAGACCGTTCGCAGTGGCTGGCCGAATGCCAGGAACGCAAGCGCACCATGCTGCGCAAGACCGACTTCGACGACGTGCCGGTCAAGCCGCTGCGCGTCTACCAGGAGATGAACGAATACTTCGGCAAGAACACCCGCTATGTGGCCTCGATCGGCCTGTCGCAGATCGCCGCGGCCCAGTTCCTGCACGTCTACCAGCCGCGCAACTGGATCAACTGCGGCCAGGCCGGCCCGCTGGGCTGGACCATCTCGGCCGCGCTGGGCGTGCGCGCCTCCGATCCGACCGGCGACATCGTGGCGATTTCGGGCGACTACGATTTCCAGTTCATGATCGAGGAACTGGCGGTCGGCGCGCAGTTCAAGCTGCCCTACATCCACGTGCTGGTGAATAACTCCTACCTCGGCCTGATCCGCCAGGCGCAGCGCAATTTCGAGATGGACTACTGCGTGCAGCTGGCCTTCGAAAACATCAACGCGCCGGAGCTGAACGGCTACGGGGTCGATCACGTGGCGGTGGTGGAAGGCCTGGGCTGCAAGGCGATCCGCGTGTTCAAGCCGGAAGAGATCATTCCGGCCTTCGAGCAAGCGCGCGAGCTGATGAAGAAGTATAGTGTGCCGGTGGTGGTCGAGGTGATTCTCGAGCGCGTGACCAATATCGCGATGGGCACCGATATCGACGCCATCAACGAGTTCAACGAAACCCTCGATGTCAAGTGACATTACACAGTACGGAGCCGTCATGCCAAAATTAGCTGCAAACCTGACCATGCTGTTTAACGAAGTGCCCTTCCTCGAGCGCTTCGGCGCCGCGGCGCGCGCCGGCTTTCGCGGGGTCGAGTTCCTGTTCCCGTATGCCTTCGAGGCGGAGCAGATCGCGCAACAGCTCAAGCAGCACGAGCTCGAACTGGTGCTGCACAACCTGCCGGCCGGCCAGTGGGAAGCCGGCGAGCGCGGCATCGCCTGCCATCCGGCCCGGGTGGCCGAGTTCAAGGACGGCGTGGGTCAGGCGATCCGCTACGCCACCGCGCTCGGCGTCACGCAAGTCAACTGCCTGGCGGGCATCAAGCCGGCCGACGTGAGCGCCGAGCAGGCGCGCGCCACGCTGGTGGCCAACCTCGCGTACGCCGCGGCCGAGCTCAAGAAGGTCGGCATCCGCCTGCTGATCGAGCAGATCAACACCTACGATATCCCGGGCTTCTTCCTGTCCGGTACCCGCCAGGCGCTCGAGATCATCCGCGACACCGGCTCGGACAATCTCTTCGACCAGTACGACATCTACCACATGCAGCGCATGGAGGGCGAGCTGGCCGCGACCATCAAGGCTAACCTGCCGATGATCAAGCACATCCAGCTGGCCGACAATCCGGGCCGCTTCGAACCGGGTACCGGCGAGATCAACTACCGCTACCTGTTCGCGATGCTGGACGAGATCGGCTACGACGGCTGGATCGGCTGCGAGTACAAGCCGAAGGCCGGCACCGTCGAGGGCCTCGGCTGGATCCGCGCACACAACATCAACGCTTGAAAAAAACACCTCAAAAAACGGAGATCGACATGACCAAAGTAGGATTCATCGGCCTGGGCATCATGGGCGCGCCAATGGCGGCCAACCTGCAGGCAGGCGGCTGCAAACTCTACCTGCACGACATCAAGAACCCGCCGGCCAGCCTGATCGACGGCGGCGCCACGGTCTGCACCTCGGGCGCCGAAGTGGCCAAGCGCGCCGACATCATCATCGTGATGGTGCCGGACACCCCGCACGTGCAGGCGGCGCTGTTCGACGAGGGCGGCGTGGCCCAGGGCCTGAGCGCCGGCAAGATCGTGGTCGACATGAGCTCGATCTCGCCGATGGCGACCAAGGAGTTCGCCAAGAAGATCAACAAGCTCGGTTGCGACTACCTCGACGCGCCGGTCTCGGGCGGCGAAGTGGGCGCCAAGGCGGCCTCGCTGACCATCATGGTCGGCGGCCCGGATGCGGCGTTCGCGACCGTCAAGCCGCTGTTCGAGATGATGGGCAAGAACATCACCCTGGTCGGCGGCAACGGCGACGGCCAGACCACCAAGGTGGCCAACCAGATCATCGTGGCGCTCAATATCCAGGCGGTGGCCGAGGCCCTGCTGTTCGCTTCGAAGGCCGGCGCCGATCCGGCCAAGGTGCGCCAGGCGCTGATGGGCGGCTTCGCGGCCTCGCGCATCCTCGAGGTGCACGGCGAGCGCATGGTCAAGCGCACTTTCAACCCCGGCTTCCGCATCGAACTGCACCAGAAGGACTTGAACCTGGCGCTGCAGGGCGCGAAGGCGCTCGGCATTTCGCTGCCGAACACCGCGACCGCGCAGGAGCTGATGAATTCCTGCGCCGCCCACGGCATGAGCGGGCTCGATCACTCGGCCCTGTGCCGCGCCATCGAACTGATGTCGAACCACGAGATCGCCAAGGCCTGATTGTGAGTATCGATCCCCGCCAGTTCCTGCTCGATCTATATGGCAGTGCGGTCGCCGCGGTGACCGCTGACAAATGCGTGCCGGCCTTCTTGCCGGCGCCGTCCGCGCATGGGCGTACCATCGTGGTGGGCGCCGGCAAGGGCGCAGCGGCGATGGCCAAGGTGGTGGAAGACCATTGGCCGGGACCGCTGACCGGGCTGGTGGTCACGCGCTACGGCCACGGCGCGCCCTGCGAGCGGATCGAAGTGGTGGAAGCGGCCCATCCGGTGCCGGACGAGGCCGGCCAGCGCGCGGCCGAACGGATCCTGCAACTGGTCAGCGGCCTGACCGAAGACGACACCGTGCTGTGCCTGATCTCGGGCGGCGGGTCGGCGCTGCTGGCGCTGCCGGCGCCCGGCATCACGCTGCAGCAGAAGCAGGCGATCAACAAGGCACTGCTCAACAGCGGCGCGCCGATCGACGAGATGAACTGCGTGCGCAAGCACCTGTCGGCCATCAAGGGCGGGCGCCTGGCGCTGGCTTGCGCGCCGGCGCGCGTGATCAGCCTGGTGATTTCGGACGTGCCGGGCGACGATCCGGCGATCGTCGCCAGCGGTCCCACGCTGACCGATGCCGGCACCTGCGAGCAGGCGCTGGCGATCCTGCGCAAGTACCGGATCGAGGTGCCGCCGAATGTGCTGGACCACCTCGAATCGGGCGCCGGCGAGACGCCCAAGCCCGGCCATCCCGCCTTCGCGCGCAACAGCGTGCACGTGCTGGCCACCGCCCAGCATGCGCTGGAAGCGGCCGCGCAAGCGGCGCGCGACGCCGGCATCCAGCCCTATATCCTGTCCGACGCGATCGAGGGCGAGGCGCGCGATATCGCCATGATGCACGCGGCGATGGCGCGCCAGGTGGTGGCGCGCGGCCAGCC
>Ga0193702_1000476_pt1 | contig 13394 bp, 8 predicted proteins | sample U3a1metaG_FD_143060 | JGI IMG/M metagenome (GOLD analysis project Ga0193702, IMG submission 143060) | Soil microbial communities from a riparian zone of the East river system, Colorado, United States - U3a1 | ecosystem: Environmental > Terrestrial > Soil > Riparian zone | place: USA: East River... | reverse complement strand
AAATTAATAAATGAAGATCTACCATAACATTGACGATTTTGTAAGATTAAACAACGCGGTGGTTACCATCGGCACTTTTGATGGCGTACATACCGGGCACCGTAAAATTATAGCCGACCTAAAAAAACTTGCTGCAGAAACCGGCGGCGAAACCGTGCTGCTTACCTTTTTTCCGCATCCGCGGATGATATTGCATCCGGAGGATGAAAGTATAAAGATGATCAATACCATCAACGAAAAGGCAGAAATGCTGGAAGAGCTTGGGATCGACCATTTGATTATTACCCCCTTTTCGCGCGATTTTTCCAATCAAACTGCCGAAGGATATATCCGCGACGTGCTGGTAAATAAGATCGGCACCAAAAAGATTGTAATAGGGTATGACCATCGTTTTGGTAAGGACAGGCAGGGCGGCCTTGAAGACCTGCTGCGCCTTGGGCCGGTATATGGTTTCGACGTAGTCGAAATTCCGGAGCAGGACATTTACGAAGTTGCCATCAGCTCAACCCGTGTAAGGGAAGCGCTGCTGAACGGTGCCATTGAGCTTGCCAATACTTTTTTAAGCTACCCCTTTTTTATAACCGGCTCCGTGATCCGCGGCGACCAGCTGGGGCGTACCATTGGCTACCCAACCGCCAATATTGTAATTGAAGAAAAATACAAGCTGATTCCCCTTGATGGCATTTTTGCGGTTAAGGTAAAAACCGGCGATGTGGTTTACAAAGGCATGGCCTATATTGGCAGTCGCCCGACGGTTAACGGGCATACCCGCAACATTGAGGTGAATATTTTTGATTTCGACAAAGAGATCTACAACGAGCGGATCCGCATGGAGTTTTACAACTTTGTTAGGGACGATATGAAATTCGACTCGCTTGATGAGCTCAAAGAACAGATCCGCAAGGATAAGCTGGATGTGGAAGCCCTGCTTGGGGGTGTGTGAAGAAAGTTGGCAGTTGGCAGTAGCAGTTTGTAGCGAGAAGAATAAAAAAGGGATGTCGTGCTGAGGCACTCGAAGCATGTGCGCGGGGCTTGGTGATGCTGTAAGTATGAGTAAAGCCAGCAGGTAGTTCCGAAGAATGATATTTTGTTTTAGAACTTAATTACTCTCCCGCTCAATTGCCGCGGAGGCTGTTACTTTTTTCTTGATAAAAAAGTAACCAAAAAATCAAGTCAGCAGAAATGCTTCTTTGCGCACAAGGCCTTTCACGCACGAACCGCGAAAAAACCACGGGCTGGAATCTTTTTGCCGTGCTACCCCGTCCAACGCAGACCTTGTATGCAAAAATTTCCTATGCCCCTTGCCAACGCTTAGGGCCATCAGTTTTTTCGGATTTTTGCCGAAGCTTATCTGCTGACGGAGGAAGAAGAAATTGGCAGAGAGAGGCACGCCCCACCACCCACTTCATTGCGAGACTGGCTGCTTGCAGACAGGCACGAAGCAATCTATCCGCTATCCTAATAAAAGAGTAATAAGCCATGTGGCTCCCAAACGGCCGCTGTACCATCTCATCAGTTTTACGCTGCTGTTACACTAAAAAAGAGTTAACAGGGTGTTACAGTAAAAAGTTGCCCCGAAGTGCTAAAAACCTCGTTTCTGCATTAATAACGCACTTTTTTCTTGCCTGTTCCGCAAAAAAACGCGAAAAGTGCTGACAAAACAGTGTCAGTGATTTTTGAAAAAAATTGCGTATAGCGCTGTTATCAACGGAGGTGTGTTAATCGCGTCCAGATTTTAAAATGAGGTGAAGTGGTTTCCATCAATGGCAGTTGTTTCCATTTTGGAAATAACTAAATTATCAGGAGACTAATTAAATAACTCAATATTTACGCCTTTGTTGGTGTTGTTCACCAACAAAACGCAAGGCCTATGGTGTGGTATTGGGTGTACTTAGCATGCGGCTGATTCTAAAACGCAAAAGCTTCATCCTGCTTGTCGGTGACAACACCGACAAGGCTTCAATGGATTTTATTACAGATAATTAAGCCATCATTGCCTAAATAAATAGGGGTATTTTATTGGGCGATTTTTTGTATAATTGACTAAACCTTTCCACCACCCTAAATGACTATAAATATTAGTGAGCTTCAGGCCAGCCTTAATAAAGCTTACCGTTTAATCAGTCCCCTCCGTAAAGACCTTGACCAGTTTAAAAAGAACTTAAAGCTTTTATTAAGCCTAATTGATGAAAAGGAAAGTGAAGAAAATGTAAAGATCCATTTGATGGATTTTTTGAAAAACACCTTTTTTCATCCAGACCATTTAATTGCAACAAAAGGCAAAACAGATTTTGTCATTCATTTGGGGAAAGATGCCAGTACACCGGCGGGTGTATTATTTGAAGTAAAGAGGCCAAGCAATACTGCCGATATGGTTACCGAAACCAATCTGAATACTAAAGCAATGCATGAGCTTGTACTTTACTTTTTTCGTGAACGAACAAAAGATAAGAACAACTCATTAACACATTTAGTTATTACCAATATTTATGAGTGGTTTATTTTCGATGCCCAACTTTTCGAAAGAATATTTACTAAAAATGTACAGTTACAAAAAGCTTATAAGGAATGGGCAAACAATCAAAAAGTAAGCAGTTCAACAGATCATTTTTATAAAGAAATAGCAAAACCCTTTTTAGATGAGTTTGATAAGGAAATAAGTTTTACCTATTTTAATTTCAAGAAATTTATACCACTATTAGAAAGTAACAACACCAACGATAATAAATTAATTCCGCTTTATAAATTTTTTACGCCTGTCCACTTATTAAAACTGCCATTTTTAAATGATAGCAATTCGCTTGATAAGGGCTTTTTTGCTGAACTGTTGCATATTATAGGGTTGGAAGAGGTCAAAGACAGCGGACGTAAGATAATAAGGCGTTTACCGGAAGGACGAAGACAGCCGGCTTCCTTTATTGAAAATACAATTGACATTTTAGAAGTTGAAAACGCACTACAAAAGGTTCCATCAGAACTATTACATGGCGCAACCCGGGAGGAACAATTATTTAACGTTAGCCTGGAACTAAGTATAACCTGGATAAATCGAATCCTGTTTTTAAAACTACTCGAGGCTCAACTGCTTAAATATCATCTGAATGACAGGAAATATCGTTTTCTAAATCAGCAGGTGATTCAAAACTACAACGAGTTATATAAATTATTTTTCCAGGTGCTGGCAAAGGAGCATACAGACCGTAGTTCCTTGGTTCAAACCAAGTATGCGCATATTCCATATTTAAATAGTAGTTTATTTGAGTTTTCTGACTTAGAGGAATGTACTATTAAAGTAAATAGTCTCGACGATAATTTGGATATGGAATTATATACCGGTTCCGTACTTAAAAAGGCAATAAATTATCAGCATTCGGGTACAAAAAAAGCATTACATTATTTATTTGATTTTTTAGATGCTTACAATTTTGCTTCAGTAGGTAAAGAAGAAGTACAGGAAGAAAACAAGACAATTATCAATGCAGCGGTTTTAGGGTTAGTGTTTGAGAAAATTAACGGTTATAAGGATGGATCGATTTATACCCCTGGTGCTATCACTACCTTTTTATGCCGGGAAACTATCAGAAAAGCTGTTGTTAGAAAATTCAATGACGAAAATGGATGGCAATGCGAGAGCATTGACGATGTAAAAAATTACTTATCGGATAAACGAAATACAAAGGACGTACTTAAATTTAACAAACAAATTGAAGGTGTTCGGATCGCCGATCCGGCTGTTGGTTCCGGCCACTTTCTGGTTTCCAGTCTTAATGAGATCATAAGCATTAAATCTGAACTTGGTATTTTGGCAGATGCGAGCGGCAATCGCTTATCAGAAATTGCAGTAACTATTGCAAATGATGAATTAGTAGTAAATTATCATGATTCACAATTTTTCGATTACAGCATTAAATCATCATCAGATAGAGGCAATGTGATTTCTCCTGCCGAACAACGAATTCAAAGTACGCTATTTGAAGAAAAGAGAAAGATAATTGAGCACTGCTTGTTTGGTGTTGACATAAACCCGAACTCGGTAAAAATTTGCAGGTTACGTTTATGGATTGAATTACTAAAGCACACTTATTATAAACCAGAAAGCAATTTTACTCAACTGGAAACCCTTCCCAATATTGATATAAATATTAAGCGTGGTAACTCTTTGCTTAGCAAATATTCACTTAAGGAAGATTTATCGGATGTTTTTAAAAAGCAAAGATTCAGCGTTATCGATTATCAGCTTGCGGTTGAAACCTATAAAGAGGCTTCAAATAAGGAAGCTAAAGAGCAATTGAAAGAATTTATAAAAACAATAAAGGATCAATTCCATGAAACTGTAGGGCGGCGTGATCCACGAAGAAAAAAGTTATCAGGATTAAGGGGCGACCTTTCGCTTGCACAAAATAATTTTGACCTTTTTGGACAAAAGCGAACCGAAAAAGAAATGGAGTTGGAGGTAAGGCGGATAAGCTTAAATATTGAAAAGATAGAGCAGGAAATAAAAGAAATAGAAGACAATGCCATTTACCGCAGCGCCTTTGAATGGCGTTTTGAATTCCCGGAAGTGCTTGATGCAAAAGGAGATTTTGAAGGCTTCGAAGTAATTATTGGTAACCCACCTTATATCCAGTTGCAGAAGATGGGCGCGGAAGCCGATGCCTTACAAAAGTGCGGATATGAAACCTTTGAACGCACAGGGGATATTTACTGTTTATTTTATGAACAGGCGCAACGTTTGTTAAAACCAGGATACTTTTTTGGCTATATCACCTCGAATAAATGGATGCGGGCTAATTATGGTCAAGCGACACGAAAGTTTTTCCTTGAAAAAACTAACCCATTACTTTTAGTGGATTTTGGCGGTTACCAGGTTTTTGAATCTGCAACGGTTGACACAAATATGCTTATCGGCCAAAACGCCCCATATGGCGGACAAACGGAAACTTGCTTATTAGATAAGAGCTTGGGTAGTCTAGAAAAAATGAGCGTTTATCTTAAACAGCACACAAGCATTGTCAAAGGCTTTTCTAAGGAAAGTGGGTGGGTGATTTTAAATGAAATAGAAGCACGAATAAAGTCAAAAATTGAATCAACCGGTACCCCACTAAAAAATTGGGATATACAAATTAACTACGGAATTAAAACAGGCTTCAATGAAGCGTTTATTATAGATCAAGCAAAGCGTGATGAACTACTAAAAAATTGTCCTGAAGCTGACGAAATTATACGTCCGATTTTATTGGGCAAGAACCTAAAGCGATATCAATTCAATTGGGATAATAAATGGATTATCTTCACTAGGAAAGGAATTGATATTGATCAATACCCGGCTATCAAGAATTATTTACACACTTTTTACGATAGTCTTAGACCAAGAAATAATAATGAGCCGACCGGAAGGAAACCAGGCCCATACAAATGGTTTGAAATTCAAGATAATGTAGCATACTATAAAGGTTTTGAAAGACAAAAAATTGCTTGGGGGAATTTGGCTCTTAATGGTCAATTTTCCATTGTAGATGCTGGTTTTTATATAAATGCCCCATCATCATTTATCGCTACGGAAAAAACTTATTTGGTGGCAATACTAAATTCAAAGCTTGCTGATTTTTATATAAAACAACTTGGGGTAACAAGAAATGGTGGATATTTTGAGTATAAGCCAATGTTTGTTGAAAAATTACCCATACCGGAAATTTCACCAGAAGATCAAAGGTGTCTTTTAGAATTAATGGATACAGTCATATTATTGGATAATCAAAAGATCAACGTTGAAATTGACGAATTTATATACAAAATATATGGACTAACCGTTGAAGAAATCGGTTTTATGAATGCTTTCAAATTTCAATAAATCCAATAACCTCTCTTTCCTCTATGGTCAAGTTATATAAATCAAAAAGCATCTGGTCTATTTCCTTTTCCTGTTTTATAGTGCTAATTTTCTGTTCTTTCAATTCCTGAATTATGTTCACTCTATTTTTAAACGACTCATTGATGTCATCATTAACAGGCATAACTGGAATTAGGTCGAAAAATATTTTCCTCAATTCTCTTGTACCGCCCATCAATTCGGGGAAGTTATTTATAAAACAATATTTAAAGATGGAGGAATTAAAGAACGCGGTTAAATATTCCAAGTGCTTGCCTGAAATCACAAAACATTTATTATTTACAAAGTAATTCTCTTCGCTGTCTAAATAAAAGTTGATAAACTTAGTTATCTCGGGGTAGATAATTTTAGGTTTATAAAAATTCGGCCAATAATTAGACCCAAACCGCTGTAATGCATACCATTCGTATCTGATGCCCGTTTCTGCTTGATTTCGCTTTTTCAACGGATCTCTAAATTTCAAAAGATGTTCATACACAGCGGTATAATCTTTCTTAAAAGCTTCCTCAGCAACTGTGGAAACACCCATGATAGTATTATCATTGTGCAACGGAAAATGCCAAGGCACAAAAAGCAAATACTGATCGTTTTTTTCTATCCAATATTTATGTATCTCTCTGCCACGAAGAATCGGACGTATAATTTCGTCGTTTTTAGGCGAAGCCTCTATTAGCGTATCTCTCGTTTTCTGGTCGATAATAAACGCATCGTTGAGCCCCGTTAATATACCTCGGTAGATATTGATATCCCAATCTTTTAAAGGAGTCCCTACCGCTTCAATCTTGTTTTTTATAGTGGCTTCTAATGGTGAAAGTATTACCCATCCGCTATTTGGTTTAAAGCCCCCTTGCACAGTAACTGACTGCCTAATAAAATCGCTCGTTCTATCTAATAGAATCTTATAACTTTTATTAGCATTCTTTAGTTAATTTATCTTTTTATTGTCTATTTAAATTCACTAAAAAATTAGACAACTATGAAATACGGATATATCCGCATCAGCACAGACAAGCAAACAACCGAAAATCAACGATTTGAAATTTTAAAATTCGCAGGCATCAAACAATTAATAATTGATGAGTGGATTGAAGAAACCATCAGTTCAACCAAGCGGCTTGACGTGCGTAAGTTTGGAGAATTGCTGCAACGCATGCAAAAAGGAGATGTGTTAATTGTTTCTGAACTTTCACGAATGGGTCGTAACCTAATGCAGATCATGAAAATACTGCATGATTGTATGGAAAAAGATGTGATGGTTTACACAGTAAAAGAAAACTATGAGTTGGGCAATAACATCAATTCAAAAGTGCTGGCCTTTGCTTTTGGTTTATCGGCAGAAATTGAACGAAACCTAATTTCACAAAGGACAAAAGAGGCCCTTGCTCGCCGCAAGGCCGAAGGTCAGATTTTAGGGAGGCCAAAGGGTAGTAAATCGCAAATGCGCAAACTAACAGGTAAAGAAGATGATATCAAGACATTAATGAGTAAGAAAGTTTCTTATAGTGCTATCGGTAGAATATTGGGGGTTCATAGGTTAACTGTGTCTTCGTTTGTGAAAGAAATAAATTAGTTAAAACTTAAAGGTCGTTGTACAGCGGCCTTTAATATTATTTTCCATCTTCTTAGGACTACTTGCTTAGACACCTCCTAAATAACACCCACGCCCTTTTTCGCCTTATCCGGCCTCTTAGCTTATCAACAAAAGAATCACCGCATATGTGGATGAAATAGTGTAGCTTTAAAAAAACCTTATCCAAAATAATATGTACTGTCTTGAATGTGATTGCTCTTTAAATTATGACGTTTTTAACTATTCAACCTATAACTTCGGAATACCGCTTTGCAGATCACATCAAAATTGGATAAATAACCAATTAAATCAATCTAGTACAACAGTAGAGGCTGTAACTCTTTATTTTAAATTAAAAGAGCACGGTGTTCCAGCTGAATTAGAGAAACACGATGGCTATAAAACAATTGATATAGCAATTGAGGATGCAAAAGTTCATATTGAAATAGACGGAATGCATCATAATTCCAATAGCCGCCAGGCGTTGAGTGATTTAAAAAGAACTTACTACTCTTTTAAAAAAGGCTATTTTACGCTTAGAATACCAAACTCCTTAATCCGGAATGATTTGGATGAAACAGTGGATTATATAATAGATTTGCTCATGCTGAATAAGAGTAGGATTCCTAAAAAACGATTTGGGTTTAAGTTGTTCAGGTAGCCCTTGCTAAATATGTCGAAAACTGTAGATAGGGTGTGTGAGAATCCTTGGATTCATTGTATTTGTGCCACGGCCTGTGGCACAAATACAACAAAACAGAACTCCCTTCCATAGTTATCCTCCTATGGCAAACCTTTTCCGCACCAAAATTTTCAATACATTTACCCCTAACATCCCAATACCAACAAACACCCCCATGGATTCACCCATAACCTCAAGTTTCGATACCACCTATTATACCAGGGCGATAGGTGGCGCTATTGTATTTTTAGGGCTAACAGGCTACTCGTTGTATAAATGCCTGTTGAGTAACCTGGCAAACCCGGGGAGCGCTTATGCAATCACGCTGCTTTTGTTTGGCGTACTTTGGGTTTATTATTATTTCTTTTCAAAATCGTGGAAAAGGATCACGGTAACCGCCACCGAAATTATTGTGTACAATGTTGTTTTTAAAAAGCTGGTAATTATTCCTTATGCGGAGATCACCCGGATGGGCACCTACAGAACGCGAAAAGGTTTTTCCCAAAGTTTTGTTATTGAGTTTAAGGATGACCAGTCGGTACAAATTAATGAAGCTTGGTACGATAACTACAACAAGCTCACCCTGGCTATTTACTACCACAAATACGGCCCGGGCCACGGCCGCGACAGGTATTTGGAACGGAGGGGAAATAAAGCATAGCACACTATGGGGCTTGATGCGGAATAATCGGCTCTAAAAAAGTACTGATCTGGTAGAAAAATCGGAATTTCCGATTCTCTATGTGTCAACCCACACCCGGATTAAATCTTGTTCCACCTGTTCCATCTGTTCCACTCGTTCCGCCTGTGCACATCGTTCCGTTTGTTCCACTTGTGCACATCGTTCCGCGGAACAGCACTTTCGGGGGATGCACCGCGTACCTGGCACAAATTGATGACATAGGATTGGCGTAAATATCGCTCGCAGAGTTGACTCACCCGGTCGACGCTTCGCTGGACCTGCCCTCTCTTCCGCGAGCGGTAAAGAAGGCAAAAAAATACTTTTATTTCTTCCTTACCTCTTTACGCGCAGCGAAGAGAGGTCGACGAGCGAAGCAATGTCGGGTGAGTCCACTCTGCGCCATGCATTAACGCCAATGCGTTCGCGTTACTATCGCGCATATTTGACTCCCCGCTACCCCAAGCTACTCCCTTATGGTCCGCGTTTAGGTAGCCACAATGCTATGTTGAATAACGGTTATGGTAATACCCATCCGCCGTTACCTCATCCTCCTAATCGAACGAACGTCTACCAGCTACCCTCCCCCTTTAATTCCGGGCCTGATCTTTGCATTACCTATCCCACACAATGTGGCCGGTTAATTCAGACCGGGAAAAATCCCCAAATATGTATTATATTCTATACCTCAGCGCTGGCGCTAACTGGTTTACTGATAACGAGTTAGATGAGCTGCTGGCAACCTGTAATAAGAACAACAGGCGTAACGGTATAACAGGCCTGCTTTTGTATGCCGATGGAAACTTTATCCAGTTATTGGAAGGCGAAGAAAGCGCCGTGCAGGAAACCTATAAAAAAATCTCCCTCGACCAAAGCCATAAAGGCATTACACAAATAGCAAGCGGCCCCCTGGCGAAAAGAAACTTCCCTGAATGGGCCATGGGCTTTAAAGCTATCGGTCCGGTTAGCAATACCCCCTTCAAAGAATACCTCGACCCCGCAAATAACCCCGCAAACGACATCCAGGACAAGCACCTGGCCATTAAAATGTTAAACGCGTTTATTAAAACGGCAAGAATGTAAGGAATTCTCCCCGCTGCAATGTCATTAAGTTAAGGAAGAATGCAGTTTTCCCTCTTTCTGCGCAGCAGAGTAGGATTGAAAAACTAATAAATCAAAGTCGTTCCTTACCTTTTTACGCAAGCCGGAAAGAGGGCGGAAGAAATCCCAATATTTAAGTACATAATCACAAGCTATAAAAAGGAATATTGGGTCTTTACTGCGTTAAACAAACTGCGCAAGAAACGGGTTCTCCTCCCTATGCAAAGCCGGTAGTTTTGTTGTATTAAATCACAACATTAATTATCTATATCATGCATATTACAAGCGAACCTTCTATTTTATATTTCGGCACCCCGGTAGTTCTTATCGGCACAAAAAACGAAAACAGAACTGATAACCTGGCCCCCATGTCGTCTATATTCTGGCTGGGGTGGCGTTGTGTAATTGGGCTGGCTGCCGCCTCAAAAACAACCCAAAACCTGATGCGAAACAGGCAATGCGTTTTAAATTTACCATCGGTAAATGAGGTGGCTGCAGTAAACCGCCTGGCAAAAACAACCGGCTCAAACCCTGTTCCGGATGGCAAATTATTAAAAGGCTACCGGTACGAAGAAGATAAATTCTCGATATCCGGATTAACAAAACAGGAGGCAGAAACTGTAAATGCGCCAAGAGTAAAGGAATGCCCGGTGCAAATGGAGGCCGTTGTTGAGGCCGTGCACGGATTAGCCGAAGGCGACGCCGATCAGCGCGGTAAGATAGTGACCTTTGAATTGCGGATCCAAAAAGTTTACCTGGAAGAATCTATCCTGATGGACGGCCACATCAACCGGGTTGATCCGGATAAATGGAAGCCCTTGATTATGAGCTTTCAGCAGTTTTACAGCCTGGGCGATAAGGTTCATACCTCAACTCTTGGCGAGATCCCGGAGCGGTTATATAACACTTTGGACAGGGAAAGGGCTATAAAAAGTTATGAGTTGGATGAGGCAGTGACCGGATAAATCTAAATTTTGACATAAACTAGGCATACCTATCATCTCAGGAAAGGATGCTCCGTAGGAGCTACCTCTTTGTAGAACTTCATAGATCCAATTTTTATGCCTCGGAGAGGCTACCCCCTTCTATAAAGGCTTTATCAGCATCTCCATCAGAGGGTTGCACCTACGGAGCAATTTTATTTTCTATTTTTTTCTACAAAGAGGTAGCTCCTACGGAGCAATTCAATCCTTCAGTAAACAATAAATCACATCATGACTGGTTTAAAACCATTATAAATTTTAATCAGGCACATAACTTATTGCAATTTCCATTGTATATTATTGGCATGATTACAAAGGGGCAGCAAGTTATCCGCGATTGGTACAAACAAAAAAACTGGGAACAGTTCGCTTTTCAGCGCGAAATGGAATCGGCTTATTTGGACGGCTTTTCCGGCTTACTGAATGCACCTACCGGCAGCGGCAAAACTTTTGCTTTATTCTTTCCTTTTTTGGCCGATTTCATCAATAAACATCCGGATACCTATACTACCCAAACCAACAATGGTTTGTTAATGCTTTGGATAACCCCGCTGCGGGCCTTAACCAATGATATAAAAAAAGCCATGCAGGAAGTGTGCGATGAGCTTGGCCTGCCCTGGCGCATAATGACCCGCACCGGCGATACCTCTGCCGCTGATAAGGCTGCCCTGAAAAGAAAGCTCCCCGAAGTTTTGCTCACCACGCCCGAAAGCCTGCACCTGATGCTGGCCCAAAAGGAATATCCCAAATTGTTCCCTAATCTGCAAGTAGTGGTAATTGACGAATGGCATGAGCTGCTGGGGACCAAGCGGGGTGTGCAGGTGGAGTTAGGCCTTTCTAAATTGAAAGTTTTGGGTGAAGAAAAAATCTCAAATCTCACGTCTCAAATCTCAAATCTAAAAATATGGGGCATCAGTGCAACAATAGGCAATCTGGAGCAAGCTGCTGAAGTTCTTTTAGGTAACGATTTTCCACCCGATAAGATCAGGATGGTACGGGCAAATCTTAGTAAAAAGCTGTTGATAAAATCTATCATTCCCGATAATATTGAAAATTACTCGTGGGCCGGGCATATTGGCTTAAAGCTGCTGCCGCAGGTGATGGAGATAGTTGCCAAAAGCAAAACCACGCTGATATTTACCAATACCCGCTCGCAATCAGAGATCTGGTACCATGCCATTTTGGATAATTACCCGGAGTATGCCGGTATAATGGCCATGCACCACGGCTCGCTGGATAATGAGCTGCGCAACTGGGTGGAACAGGCCCTGCATGCTGAAGCTTTAAAAGTGGTGGTGTGTACCTCAAGCCTCGACCTGGGGGTTGATTTTCGGCCGGTTGATACGGTTGTGCAAGTAGGCAGCCCGAAAGGCGTTGCCCGGTTTATGCAGCGGGCCGGCCGGAGCGGTCATGCACCGGGAGAGGTATCAAGGGCTTATTTTGTGCCCACCCACTCGCTGGAACTGCTGGAAGGGGCCGCTTTAAAACAAGGCATAAAGGCTGGCATTTTTGAAAGCCGCGACCCAATGCTGCTCAACATGGATGTGCTGATCCAGTACATGGTAACACTGGCGGTATCTGACGGCTTTCGTGCCGATGAATTGTTTAAAGAAGTAAAAAGCACCTATGCCTTTGCCGACCTTACCCGGAATGAGTTCAACGAGCTTTTAGATTTTATTACCAGCGGCGGAAAAACCCTTGCCCAGTACGATGAATTTTTAAAGGTAGAGGTTGAGAACGGCCTGTTTAAAGTGAACAATCGCCGGGTAGCTATGCGGCACAGGCTCAGCATCGGAACTATCACCAGTGAGTTGAGCATCCGGGTGAAATGGCTCAGCGGGGGCAGTTTGGGTACCATTGAAGAGTCTTTTATTTCGAAGCTAAAACCGGGAAATACCTTTTGGTTTGCCGGACGCAGTTTGGAATTTGTGCGGATCAAGGAGATGTCGGCCTATGTAAAAAAATCAAATGCAAAAAAGGGGATGATTCCCAGTTGGAATGGCGGGCGGATGCCTTTATCGTCGCAACTCTCGGCAGTGTTTAGGGACAAGCTTGACGAAGTTGCCCATGGTATTGAAAAGGATGAAGAAGTAATTGCATTGAAGCCATTATTTGATCTGCAGGCACAGCTGTCGCACCTGCCGCAAAGCCATGAGTTTTTGATAGAATCGTTTAAATCCCGGGAAGGACATCATTTGCTGTTTTATCCTTTTGAGGGACGGCTGGTACATGAAGGCATGGCCTCCCTGCTGGCTTATCGCATTAGCAAAATAAAACCTGCCAGCTTTTCCATCGCCATGAATGATTATGGTTTTGAGCTGCTAACCGATGAGGAGATCCCTATTGAGCAGGCTTTGGAGGATGCTTCCTTTTTTTCGATAGATAACCTGCTGGACGATATCCAGCATAGCTTAAATGCCAATGAGATGGCCCGGAGAAGGTTCAGGGATATTGCACATATCGGCGGACTGGTATTTACCGGTTATCCT